>Ga0081538_10000203_pt1 | contig 66027 bp, 59 predicted proteins | sample TabmetS5T2R1_FD_71022 | JGI IMG/M metagenome (GOLD analysis project Ga0081538, IMG submission 71022) | Tabebuia heterophylla rhizosphere microbial communities from the University of Puerto Rico - S5T2R1 | ecosystem: Host-associated > Plants > Roots > Rhizosphere ... | reverse complement strand
GGGGGGGGTCGTCCCTCGTGGGTTCCCCCCCACGGACCCCCTTTTTGGGCCGCCCCCCCCGACGAGCCACGACCTGCGCCTGCTCATCTTCGTGGTTTTTATTACGTCTGAGGCGGTTTTGGCGGCCAGGGGCCGGGGGAGTCCCCCATGCCGGGTCACCAAAACCGCGCTTCGCTTCGCTTCGCCCACGGATAACAGCCGCAGTTCTCAAACACGAAGTTAGGGGCGTCGCGCCGCGCTGGTGGGCTGGTAGTCGTCCAGGGACGCGCGCACCTGATCCGTGTAGTGCCGCCACCGCTCCGGCAAGCCCTCCTGGCGCACCGTGCTGGCGGACGTGCGGTACGCGGCTGCCAGTAGCAGCTCAGGCTCGCCGGGGATCTCCTCGAGCTGCGGTCCCAGCACGCACAGATACCGGCCGACGGCTGGGATCGAGACCTCCGGGGGGAACGGCGGCGCGGGCGTCTGCTCCCGCTGCCCGGGTGGCAGGTAGTACTGCAGGACCCTGGGGGTCCAGCGGGCGATGCCATACTCATCCTTAGCGGGGTCGCGCAAGTCCGGATCGAAGTTGCTCTCGGCCTTGAGTATGGCCGCGACCAACGCCGGGCTGACCGCAGGCTCCTCGGGACACATCGTGCCGGCCTCGACGATCAGCTTGCGGTAGCGCGGCGGGACGTCCGAGCCAGGGCGCAGCCACTGGGAGAAATCCGCCGTCGCTGCCGGCTGAGCTGGGCCGCCCTTGTCCACGACGCGGGCGACGCCCGTCCCTCCGGCGGCGAGCAGGGCCACCCCGCACACCATTGCGGCGGCGGCGCGGATCCGCGACCGGCGCAGGATTGCGCGTGCCGGCTGCGCAATGGTCACCGGCTGTCCCGCCAGGGCGCGGATCCGCGGCAGCAAGGTCGCCGCGTCGTGGGCCGCGCGGTCCTCATGGCTCGGCGCGAGGCAGTCTTCCACCAGCGCCCGCCAAGCAGGCGACAAGGTGGGCGAGAGCGTGAGGTCCTGCCTGCCGGCCGCGTACTCCACGGCCGCGGCGGCGCGGGACCGGGCCGTGGCGGCGGAGAACGGCAGGTGCCCGCTGAGCAGCTGGTAGGCGGTGACGCCGAAGGCCCAGATGTCCGCGGTCATGCGGATCGCCGTGCCGCGCTCGCTCAGCGGCTCGCTCCACCGCTCCGGGGGCGTGTAGTCCGTGGAGCCGATCGGCGGCAGATACCCGTGGGTCCCCTCCATCTCGGTCGCGAGCCCGAAGTCGGCGAGCCGCACCGAGCCGTCTGCCATGACCAGCACGTTGCTCGGCTTGAGGTCCCCGTGCGCCCACCCCGACGCGTGCATGTAGGCCAGGCCCTCGCAGATCTCGGCGATCACGCGGGGGGCGCCGGGCACCGGCTGGCCGGCGTGGCGGCGGAGGACGTTGGCGAGCGAGCCGGCTGCCAGCTCCATGACCAATACCGCGGCGCCGTCCAGCTGCGGGGACTGCGGGTCGTCGACCGAGAACGTGCCGAACAGGCGCACCAGCCGAGGATGCGCCAGCTGCTCATGGAGCTGCACCTCACGCCGCGCCATGTCCGCGAGATGGGTGAGCTGGCGTGGCGTCAACGTCCCTGTCGGAAGAAACTTCAGGGCCACCCGCTCCGGCACCCCACCCTGCCAGGCCTCGCCTACCCACCGCGCCTCGTACACGCTGCCCCAGCTGCCGGTCGCGACCGGCGCGCAGACCTCCCAGCCCCCCGCTCGGTAGCCCACCGGGACGCGGACCGCCCAGCCGTCGGTCTGCATCGGCTCCATGGTTAGGTGTGACCCCTGGTTGACGACCGCATGAATCTGCCCGAACGCCAGCTACGCCCTATCCCTCACTATAGGACGGATTGTGGGCGCGCTCTGATCCCGGCTCCGGGGTAGGTCGCGCTCGTGGCGGGCGCCCGGCGCAATTGCCGCAAGCCAGATTTCCCCTTTTGGGGAAAACGAACGGCGGCGCTGACCGTGAGATATGTGAGATCATTGACACAGAAATCCCTATTGGCCAAACCCGCGCCGTTTTTGGTTACGATGAGCGCCCTTTCTCGGTGAGGAGACGGCGTGAAGATCACCAAAGCGATCCGGGAGGCGTTACGCCGGGAGTTGGCGGCGAAGGGGTATGCGCCGCCTGATATTGCGATTGTGATGATGGCGCGGTATAGGGTGCGGCCCAGGTTGGCGTTGCGGTGGGCGCGCGGGATGACGCTTGATGGTGTGGCTGATGAGTGGAACCAGTTGGATGGCTCAGGCCGGGCACCGATGAGCGCGCGGCGGGTGAGTGATTACGAGCGCTGGCCAAATGGCGGCAAACGGCCGACCGCCTACGTGCTGTTGATGTTAGCGAAGATCTATGGCGTGTCGGTGCCGCGGTTGCTGGATGAGCGGGATTACGCGGCGTTGGGGGAGAAGCAGTTGTTTGAGGTGGTTGAGCTGGTCCACGCCGCCAGCGGCGCCACGCCCGAGCAAGCCCAGAAGCAGGCCCAAGCTGTGGCGGACGCCGCCGCCAGCGGCGAGACTCGGCCCTGTACTGCCCGCGAGGCGAAGGAGGCTGGGACGGAGCGGCGGCATGTGCTCCAGATTGGCGGGTTGGCGGTCGCGGACCACCTCGTGGACCTGCTGGACAACGAGCCTGACCGGATGCATGCCGCGCTTGACGCAGGCACGGTCAGCGAGGAGCGGCTGGCCTATTTCGAGCAGGTCGCGGACCGGTTTGGCGTGGAGATACTCAAGGTCCCTCCACCCACCCTGCTACACGACGCCGTCTCGCACTTCCGCAGCGTGCGGCGGCTGGTGAGCGATCCCCAACGGACCGCCGCCCAAGTCCGCCTCAGCCGGGTCGGCGCCAAGCTCGGCATCGTCGTCGGCGAGATCATGTTTAACGAGGGGCAGTTCGACCTGGCGGGCGAGTGGCTCCGGGTTTCCGAGCATGCGGCGCTGGCCGCTGGCGACCGCTACCTGGCGGATCACGTCTTGGTCAGCCAGGCGATTCACCTGACGTACATGGGTGATCCGGTTGGGGTGCTCGCGCTGGTCGACCCACGGTTGGCGCAGCGCGCCAGGCCAACTCCCGCGATCGCGTGGCTGTGGGGCCTCAAGGCCAGGGCGCACGCGATGCTGGGTGAGCGGGCCGCGTTCCAGCGGGCGATGAGCCAGGCGCGCAAGGTTCTGGACGGCTCCCCGCCGGAGCTGATCGTCCCGGGGACCTTCTCGCTCCGGCCGGAGCAGGTGGAGTTCTACGAGGCGACTGGGTATGTCAGGCTGCGGGATGCGGGTCATGCCTTGCAGGCAGCGGACCGCGCCCTGGCGTTGTATGACCCAACGGAGGTGGAAGATCCGGCGTTGGTGCGGTTGGATAAGGCGAGCGCGCTCGCGCAGGACGGGGAGGTTCCTGAGGCGTGCCGGGTCGCCACGCGCGCGGTGGATGACCCTCGTACCTACCATTCCGTCCAGGTCATGGTCCGCGCCCGTGAGTTCGATGCGCTGCTGGGCAAGGATCGCGCGCCAGTGGTTCGGGACTGGCGGGAGGTCCTCGCCGCAGTCCGTTGGCCCAAGCCGGCTGGCCCGTTGGCGCTCCCGCGGGGCGAGGCCGCCAAGGGCGAGTAATCAGAGCACCGCGGCGATGTCCGAGCGGCGGTGAAGGCCGTCAAAGTGGATCCGGTCGGCGGCGGCGTAGGCCACAGCCCGGGCCTCGGCGACGTCCGCGCCTCTGCCGGAGACCGCGAGGACGCGCCCTCCCGCGGTCACGATCCGCCGGCCCTCGCGGCGAGTGCCGGCATGGAAGATGAGCGCGCCAGGCACCGACGCAGCGTCGTCCAGGCCGGTGATCGGCTTGCCAACCTGGTAGTCGCCGGGGTACCCGCCGGAGGCGAGCACCACGGTGACGCACGCGCCCTCGGCGCGCGCCCCACCCCACCACTGGGACGCCCCCGCGCACGCGGCGAGCAGCTCCGCGAGCCCGCCAGCCAGGCAGGGCAGCAAGGCCTGCGCCTCCGGGTCGCCGAGGCGGGCGTTGAACTCGAGCACCTTCGGCCCATCGGCGGTGCGCACGAGCCCGGCGTAGAGGACACCGCGGTACGGCAAGCCGCGCCGGCTGAGCTCAGCCAACGTGGGCGCTAGGACGGTGTCCTCCACCTGCTTGGCGAGATCCGGCGTCCAGGCCGGCACCGGCGCATACGAGCCCATCCCGCCGGTGTTGGGGCCACGGTCACCGTCCAGCGCGCGCTTGTAGTCCCGCGCGGCGCCGAGCACCGTGGAGGACGTGCCAGCGCACGCCGCGAACACGGACAGCTCCGGGCCGTCGAGGAACTCCTCGATGACGACCGTCTCGCCCGCCGCGCCGAACCGCCCACCCACCAGCGCATCATCGATCGCCTGCTCGGCCTCAGCCCGGTCAGCGCAGATCCGCACGCCCTTGCCGGCGGCGAGCCCGTCCGCCTTGACGACATATGGCGGCTCGAACCGCCCGAGCGCCTGCCGCGCCTCGCCCGGGTCGCTCCCGCTCCAGTACGCGCCGGTCGGCACGCCAGCGGCAGTCATGACCTCCTTGGCGAACGTCTTCGAGCTCTCGATCCGGGCCGCCGCCCTGGACGGCCCGAACACTGGCACACCCGCGACCGCCAAGGTGTCCGCCACGCCAGCGACCAGCGGCGCCTCTGGCCCCACGACGACGAGGTCGACCCCCTCACGCACGGCCAGCTCGCGGACCATCGCGACATCGGTCGGGTCAACGTCGCGGAGCGACGCCAGCTCGGCGATGCCCGCGTTGCCAGGCGCGCACAGCACCGCGTCCACAGAGTCGGATCGGGACAGCGCCCAGCACAGCGCGTGCTCCCGCCCGCCGCCACCCAGCACCAGCACCCTCACCGCAGCCGCCCTGACTCTTTCACCGCAGCCGCCCCCCTGGCCTACTCACCGTAGCCGCTCTGGACTTTTTCACCGCAGCCGCCCCCCTGGCCTACTCACCGCAGCCGCTCTGGACTTTTTCACCGCAGCCGCTCTGGACTTTTTCACCGCAGCCGCTCTAGCGTCTGGCGGCGCGCCGGGCCGACGGAGACCCAGCGGATCGGGACGCCGGACAGCTCCTCCAGCCGATCGACGAACGCTTGCGCCTGCTTCGGCAAGTCCCGGTAGTCAGTGACCTCGCTGATGGGCTCCCACCAGCCGGGCAGCTCGGAGTAGACCGGCTGGGCGTGGTGGAAGATCGACTGGTGCGGCGGGAAGTGCTCGTACTCGTCGCCCTGGTACCGGTAGGCGCGGCACACCCGCAACGGGTCGAACTCGCGCAGGACGTCGAGCTTCGTCAGGAAGTGCTCGTCCAAGCCGTTCACCCGCGCGGCGTAGCGGATGAGCACCGCGTCGAACCAGCCGACCCGGCGGCGGCGCCCCGTGGTGGTGCCGTACTCCTCGCCTGCCTGGATCAAGCGGTCAGCCAGCTCGCCGCCAAGCTCGGTCGGGAACGGCCCCGAGCCGACCCGCGTGACGTACGCCTTGGTGATCCCGATCACCTGGTCGACATGGTGCGGGCCGACCCCGGCGCCGGTCAGCGCCCCGCCAGCAACGGGGTTTGACGAGGTCACGAACGGATATGTGCCATGGTCAAGGTCGAGCAGCGTGCCCTGGGCGCCCTCAAGGAGGATCGTCTTACCCGCCTCCAGGGCCTCATGGAGCAGCGAGACCGTGTCCGCGATATACGGCCCGAGCCGCTCGGCGTAGACCGCGTACTCGGTCTCGATGTCAGCGGCTTTCATGGGGAGGCGGTTGTAGACGCGCGACAGGATCGCGTTCTTCTCCTTCAACACGACATCGAGCTTCTGGCGGAAGATCTTCATGTCGTAGAGGTCCTGCACCCGCAACCCCACCCGGGCCGCCTTGTCCGCGTAGGCGGGGCCGATGCCGCGCTTGGTCGTGCCGAGCTTCTGCCTGCCGAGGTAGCGCTCGGTCACCCGGTCGAGCTCGCGGTGGTACGGCATGATCAGGTGCGCGTTCCCGCTGATCTTCAGCTTCGACACGTCGAGGCCCTGATCGACAAGCTCGTCCAGCTCGTCCAGCAGCACACCCGGGTCGACCACAACACCGTCGCCGATGACCGGGATGACGTGCGAGTACATCACCCCGGACGGCACAAGGTGGAGCTTGAGGGTGCGGTCGCCGACGATCACCGTGTGGCCAGCGTTGTTGCCGCCCTGGTAGCGGACGACAAAGTCGACGTCATCGGCGAGCAGGTCGGTCGCCTTGCCTTTGCCCTCGTCGCCCCACTGGGTGCCGACGAGAATCACTGCTGGCATGCCAGCCCTTACTGCTCGATGCGGAAGCGGATACGCACGTGGGTGTGGTACTCCGTGATCTGGTTGTCCGCAACGATTGCTGAGGTCTCCAGGACATCGAGCCCCTCGATGCCGCGAAGGGTCTTGGCCGCTTGCTCCAGCGCCTTCAACGCGGCGTCCCTCCACGAGTGGGTCGAGACCCCGACGAGGTCGATCGTCTTGATCACCGCCATGACGTGCCCTTCTCTCTTAGTTCAGCGGATTGTGCTGTTCATCGAAGGGGGATGATCGTACGCTTGCAGGGGTCAGCCACGCTAGCAAGTGGGGAGACTGCTGATCTCGGGTCTATCGAAGAGGAACGACAACGGAATTTGGGGAGGGCACCATGGTTGGCACTATCATCTGGTTTATCGTCATCGGGTTGGTCGCTGGAGCGCTTGCCCGGCTGCTCGTGCCCGGTCGCGACCCGATGGGCATCATCGCCACAATCGTGCTTGGCGTCATCGGCTCGTTCGTCGGCGGATCGCTCTGGGCGCTCCTGGCCGCTGGGCGGCTCACGCTCACCAGCGCCAGCTGGCTCGGGAGCATCATCGGCGCGATCATCGTCTTGCTGATCTGGCGCGCCGTCCAAGCCAGAAAGGGCAGAGCCGCCTAGCCGCCGCCAGAGGGCCGCTCGTAGCCTATGACCAGGACGCCGACCTTCACCGAGGTCGGCGTCCTGGTCATGAGTCACCCACTCGCTACCCCCGCGCCTGGTACGGCGCGCAAGCCTGGACAGAGACCTGGCCGTCACTCGGCTCGGCGCCTGGAAGGTTGCCGATGAGGGAGATCGGGTCAACCAGCTCAATGATGGCCTCAGCGAGGTCACCCTCGATCTCCTCGACAGCGGGCTCGCTGCCATCGTGGTCGCGGCTCCGCGCCTCAGCGATCGCCGCCTTGGTCAACTGCGCGCGATCCGTGACTTGAACCCGCACCTTCGCCGCGATCTCGAACCAGTCATCGCCATGAGGGCTGCCGTTGGTGCTGCTGATCTCGGACATAGTCCGCTCCCTTCGCCAACCGGAGTTGGACCGCCTTTGGAAGCCGGCAGACTATCCCCGCATAGTGGGCGCCCCTAGAGTCCAGGAGTACACGTCTCGGGCACACGTCTGCCCTGCTCAGCCCGCCTGGCTCACTGCGCCGGCGACGGCGGGGGCCAGAGCGTCGGCCCAGAACCCGTAGCCGATCGGGGACGGATGGAACCCGTCAGAGGACATCGACTCGGGCCGCCCGACGAACCGGGGGCTGGCCAGGGCGGCGATGTCAACGTACGCGGCGCCCGCCCGGGCGGTCGCGCGGCGCTGGATCGCGCGGAGCACGCTCGCGTACCGGCCGGTGACCCACCGGAGCGGCTGGAGCAGCGCTGGCACCGTCCGGAACTGGGGGATCCCGCCGATCACGACGGGCGCGTGGCCGGCCATGCGGGCGGCCTCAACGAGCGCGGCCGTCTGGCGCCCCATCGCCCATGGCGCGGTGACATGGGTCACGTCATTCGAGCCGATCACGATGAGCGTCACATCAGGCTGGGCGGCCTCGAGCAGCGGGACCTGCTCGGCGAGCACCGTCGCGGTCCGCGCGCCCGACACCGCCTTGCCGACCACGTGAACCGGCCGGCCGAGCCGGGCCGCGACCCGGTCCGCGACGAGGACCGGAAGCGACTGCGACGCAACCGGGGCGCCGACGCCCGCGGCGGTCGAGTCGCCTAAGACGGCAAGCTCGATCGGGCGTCCTCCCGCGGCCGGCCCGACGGTCGCCTCGACGCTGAAGCCCGGGTAGGCCGGGAGGTAGGTGGCGGTCATGGCGAGGTAGGTCTCAACGCCCAGGACCGCAAAGAGCGCGAGCGGGAGCCCAGCTAACGCGATCTTGGCGCTCACGGCTGCGGATGCTACGGCACGCGCCGGGCCTATGCGGCGCAGGCGGGTTGTAGCCTGCCGCGTATGGATACAGAAGCTCCAGTTGGGAGGGTCATCGGGACGGAGGACGCGACCCCGCTGGAGTTCTGGGTCGGGGTGTCCGAGGGGCAGTTCCTGCAGCTCGACGACGTGGTCGCGCTGGAGCGGACACCGCCCGGGCGGGAGCTCGTGCGGATCTTCGGGGTGGTCGCCCAGGTGCGCGCACGGCACGAGGGCGCGCGGTTCGACAGCGACGTGTTCCTGATCGCCGACGGCGTGCTGCCCGCCGAGGTCTCCGAGGCCGCGCAGGTCGTGGCCACCCGCTTCGAGCCTGAGGTGTTCGTCCCACCCACGCCCGGCTGCCCGGTCCGCCGCGCGGCTGGCGCCGAGCGCGAGGTCGCGCTGTTCTTCGACGGGATGCGCCACAAGCTGGCCGCGGGGCTGTCGCGTGACGACGAGCCGGCCTACGTCAACCTCGAGTTCCTCGACGGCACACGCGGCGCCCACGTGAACATCAGCGGCGTGTCCGGTGTGGCGACCAAGACGACGTACGCGACGTTCCTGCTCTACAGCCTGTTCAACTCCGCCGCGCTCGGCGCGGACGCGCTGAACACAAAAGCGTTGATCTTCAACGTCAAAGGCGAGGACCTGCTCTTCTTGGACCATGACAACGCCCAGCTCGACGAGGACGAGCGCGCCCGCTACCGGGCGCTGGGATTGGAGCCGGGCCCGTTCCGCAGCGTGGCGGTGTTCGCGCCGCCCAAGCGGGGCGCGCGCGCCGCAGCGCCCGACGTGGCCAGCAGGGCGGAGGGCGTGACGTCGTTCTTCTGGACGCTCGCGGACTTCTGCGTGCAGGACCTGCTGCCGTTCCTCTTCGCGGACGCCGAGGACGGCCGGGCGCAGTACGTGATCGTTATCCAGAACGTCATGGCCCGCCTCCGCGAGGCCGATGCGCTCGCCGACGGCGGGGTGCGCATCGAGGGGCACGAGCTGCGCACGTTCGCCGGCCTCGTCGACCTGATCGCTGACCGTGTGCAAGACGACGACGCCCGCTGGGACTGGGCCGGCCGGGCGATCGGCCAGGGCACGGTGAACGCGTTCGTGCGCCGCCTGTACGCCGCCGTGCCCCACGTCGCGCACCTCATCCGCGCCGACGTGGCCAACCCCGGACGGCACCGGGTGGCCCTAGAGCGCCAGGTGACCGTGGTCGACCTCCACAACCTCCACGACCGGGCGAAGCGCTTCGTCGTCGGGGTCACGCTCCGCCGGGCGTTCGACGACAAAGAGCGCACCGGGCAAGCGCGGCCCCTGCTGTTCGTCGTGCTCGACGAGCTGAACAAATACGCCCCCCGGGACGGGTCCAGCCCCATCAAAGAGATCCTCCTCGACGTCGCCGAGCGCGGCCGGTCGTTAGGCATCATCCTGGTCGGCGCCCAGCAAACCGCCTCCGAGGTCGAGCGCCGGGTCATCGCCAACTCCGCGATCCGCGTCGTCGGCCGCCTCGACAGCGCCGAGGCGGTCCGCGAGGAGTACGGCTTCCTGCCCCCCACCCAGCGCCAACGCGCCACCATCGTCAAACCTGGCACCATGATCCTGTCCCAGCCCGAGCTGCCCGTCCCCCTGGTCATCCAATTCCCCTTCCCCTCCTGGGCCACCCGCGCCAGCGAGGCCGCCCCAACCGTAGGCACAGGCGCCGCCGACCCCTTCGACGCCTTCCTCGGCCACTGACCCCCGCCTCGCTCACCGGGACCGTATGGCCTGCAGCTTTCCTCCGCATAAACAGGAAAGTGTCACGCAGCGGCTCGCACCTGATGGGCGGCCTGCCGTTTTCCCTCACATGCGGAGGAAAGTTGCCAGTTCACATGCGGGTTGATGAACCCGGAAAAGCGGGATTGGACCCGATCTCGACATCCTGGGCGACCTGCACGGCCGAGCGGTGGTCGAACTCGATTGCGGCGGTGGGCACAACCTGGCCCACGTGGTCGCTCGCCAGGGCGCGACCGGGATCGGCGTCGACCGCGACCCGGCCAAGATCAGGCGAGCGCGGGCCGCCTACGGCCGGTTGCCCGGCATCCGCTTCGTCCTCGCCGACGCCGTCGACCATCTCACAGCGGTGGCGCCTGCGTCCGTCGATGTGTGCCTGTCGATTTTCGGCGCGTTCAGCTTCACCGATCCACTGCCGCTGCTCCACGCGACCAGCCGGGCGCTGCGCCCCGGCGGGCTGCTCGCCCTGACGCTGCGCATCGACGACCGCCACGACCGGGTGGTCGTCCTGCGCCGACGCTGACACCAACCCGAGGGAGGACCGTGTACCTGTTCTGCGACAACGACGGGGGCGCCAACTCCGCGATCCGCGTCGTCAGTCGCCTCGACAGCGCCGAGGTGGCGAGCTGCACGTCCATCCCGAGGCGACGACGCCGGGACACGAGGCACCCCAACGACTGTCGCTCATCGCTCACTGCGTTGCAGTGGCGCGTGGGCAAGCGCCTCCGCTACGCATGAGTCCCGTGTCGAAGCGAGGGGTTCCTTCGTTGTCGCTGTGGGTGTCTACCATAGGTGGCAATGAGCGAGGGGCAGCAGCGACAGGAAAACAGGGAACTGGGGGATCTTGGGTCTCTGGTCGAGCGTATCCGGAAGGAGCAACCGACGTTGGAGCGGCTGCTCGAGACGTATCGCAAGCAGCGGCGGGCGTACGAGGCGTTACGGTCACGGCGGACGCGGATGCCGAAACCGACTACGACGGGCGGCCGGGAGTACCGCGTCTGATGGGTGATCCGTCAGATGGGGAGCCGATCCCAGTTCCCCGGCAAACGCCGCTGTTCCACTCGTTGGAGCAGCCGCGTTACACCCGTCAGGACCTGCTACGGCGGATCGAGGCTCGTACCGGTCGCCGGGTCATCGCGTACATCGGCGGCCCTGGATCGTTCATCGGGTCGTTTGACATCCCGCCTTTCGTCGACCTGCTGCACGACGTGGAGTACAGCCAGGACCTCGACCTGATGCTGCAGATACCTGGCGGGGACGTGGACCAGGCGGAGCGCATCGTGATGATGTGCCGGAAGAAGATCGGCCCGGGGGCAAGGCTGCGTGTGGTCGTTCCTGACAGCGCCAAGAGCGCGGGCACCCTGATCGCGCTCGCCTCGGACGCGATCGTCATGGGCTACTGCTCCGGGTTAGGGCCGATCGACCCGCAGGTCAGCATCATCACCGCTGGCGGGGAACCGATGAGCCGTCCCGCCCAGTCGTTCCTCGACGGGCTGGAGGCGATCAAGAACGACGTCGGCGACGGCGGGTTGTCGCCCGCCTACTTCCCCTGCTCGACAAGCTCGACCCGGCACTGATCGACTTCTGCAAGAAGGCGATCAAACGGTCGGAGCGGTTCGCTGAAAAGTTTCTCGAGCGATACATGCTCAAGGACGACCCGGGTCGGGCGGCGCAGATCGCGAAGACGCTCAATGACAGCGCGGAGCACCTGTCACACGGTGCGGTCATTGACGCCGAGAAGGCCACAGAGCTAGGGCTCGTCGTGGAGTACCTCGACCCCGGCGACGACCTGTGGCAGGCGTACTGGCGGCTGTACTGCGAGATGCGGATCACGTGGCCGTCGCCCGCTCACCGTCTTTTCGAAGGTCGTCAGGTCTCGTTGCTGCTCGGGTAGCCCAACCCTCCGATCAAAGACCCTCCTCGACGTCGCCGAGCGCGGCCGGTCGTTAGGCATCACCCTCGTCGGCGCCCAGCAAACCGCCTCCGAGGTCGAGCGCCGGGTCATCGCCAACTCCGCCATCCGCGTTGCAGCTCGCTTCCATACTGGAAGCTCTGCGCTCATCCGAAAGAGGATCCGGTATGCCACTTCCCTGGCAGGCGTTCGCAGAGCCCGATCCGGAGCGCGACTATCTCGTGCTGGCCACCTATCTCCCACTGAAACAGCTGCGGTCGACGCCGCAGTTCCTCCGTTTTATCAAGGCGATTCGAGCCCAACTCGCCAGGGCGGACGGGCTGGTGGGATACGCCCTCAAGGCCCAGCCGCTGCGGCGCGACTACTTCGCCCTGTCCGTATGGGAGGATGAGCGGGTACTGTCGCGGTTCATGGAGGCAACGCCACATGTCGACGTCATGGCGGGCCTTCAGGGCCATATGGGTACGACCCGTTTCCGCCGATGATCGACCAAGGGCTCAGACGTCCCACCCGATTGGAGCGCCGCTCACAGACGCCTGGAGACCAGCTGACCTGATGGGCCATCACATGGTGGGCACGCGCGGGGCCTGGTCGAGCTGCCTGCGGTACAGCTCCTCGTCACGCCGGCCGGCCGTTTTCCTCCGCATCTGAGGGAAGATGCCACCTGAGGCCCTCCGGCGGGCTGTTGGCTTGCCGGTTTCCTGCGTGGGCGGAGGAAACCGGCAGCTCGGACGCAAGAGCGAACAGATCCGCTACGAGGGACACACCGATACAGCAGTTGAGCTGGCGCAAGCCGCCCAAGCCGGCGAGGGGAGCTTGGCCCCAGCGGTCCGCGCTCGGGCCGCGGACTTCGAGGCCCGCGCGTGGGCGCTAAAGGGTAAGCGGGGGAAGCCCAGCTGACCTGGCTGTTCGTCCGCAAACCGCTACCTTAGGCCGAAGAGGTCCTGCGGGAAGCGGGATGGGGTCGATGGCTGAGGGATCGGGCGGCAGTGACGTCAGGGTGGCGAAGCTTGCGATGATCGATGTCACCTGGGGGTACTGCCGGTTCGGTCCACGCCAGCGGCCTGAAGATCAGGTCTGGAACCGGTACCGCAATCTCTTGCGGGGGCTGCTCGCGCCTCCCGAGGACGTCGGCGGTCCTGGCCCGTTGACAGGTGCGTGGATCTGCCATGAGCCACAGCCGTTTGACGACGAGACCAAACACGCGCTCGGGGAGATCGGTATCAACAATCCGATCTTCGCGCCGTACCGCTGGCACCTCCAGCAGATCCAGCAGCAGGGCAAATCCCACACCTGGCGCAACGGGGAGGGCGCCCGGCAGGTGGTCGAGCGGGTCGCGGAAGGGGTAGAGCAGTGTGGCCTGATCTCGACCCGCGCATGGATGGAGCACCGGCAGGCGCTGCTCGCTGCACAGATGAACCTGTTCGCCTGCCGCATCTACCTCACTCCGGAGCAAGCCGTGGGGCTGGCGGGCACTCCGGGGCCGAGCGTCCCCGCTCACGTCTGCGTCGATTTCTGTTTCCAGCAGCACCTTGGCCGCTACTGGTTCTACGCGACGCTGTCAGTCTGGACCCGCAAGCCGGCAAGCATGGCGCACGCGCCTGAGCGCTCCACAAAGGAGCTGGGGGAGCGCAACTGGGCACTGAGCGAGATCCGCGACTACTACGTGGGGACCTTACGCGCTGGGTTCAAGCGGCGTGTCCGCGAACACTTCCGCACCGCAGAGATGGAGATACTCGGCCGGGAGCACCAACCACCGCAGTTCTGGCTCGCTGAGGACGCCGAGCTTTCGGCGGAGTCCGGGACGCCCGACGACATCACGAGATTCAACCCGCTCGCCGGTGCACTGCTCTCCGCTCCGGACACTCGGAACACCGGGGTGGCGGCTGGCGTGATCAGGGAGCGAATGCTCGTACTCCGGCGCTTCGTCCCAGACGTAGGCGGAGAGCTACCTTGCTTCCTCATTATCCCGTTCAACGGAGAGGCCGCTGGGCGAGAGGGCGATGCTTGGGAGCTGACGCGAAGGCTGACAAGCCTGGAGGCCTCCGCTGCCGCACAGCTTTTCGATGTGGTGACCGGCCTTGATCTGTGGCGTACCCACCTGCGGGTGTACGAGGCCGTCGCCGACCAGGGGAGACAGCTGTGGGATCAGCTGGCCATGTACCTGCCGGTGACAAAAGGTCGTGCCCTCAATCGTGTCCGCCGCCGGATCGAGCTAGTCCATCAGATCTTGCTCCAAGGCATCGCAGACCTCGATCAGGTCGCGATCTTGGCGGGTCTAGAGTCACGGAAGGTCGAACGGTCGGCGAATGCCCTGAAAGACCAGTTCGACCGCACGCTCACTGAGCGAGCATTGGAGGGGTATCAGTCAATCCGCTCGTCGCTGACCAAGATGGGGTACTTCGAGCGGGCGGGCCGGGAGGCCGATCGTGTCATCAAGGACGCCGCCAAGACCGAGCGCACCTACAAGGCGCTGTTGGAGGGAATCACGCTCGCGTTCGATGAGCGGCGCGCCCGCGAGATCGACGTGCTCCAGCGAGTCGGTCTTACGCTTGCGGTGGCTATTGGCGCGTTCGCGTTCGCCGCCGAGCCTCTCGGCGCGGCATTCGCGGGTTGGGAGCCCGCCACCGTCATCGCCATAAGCGGATTTGCAGGTGCCGTGCTCACACTGATCGTGGTTGTGCTGTTCCTGCGCATGCGGCGCCTTTCCACCCTGGTGACGCGGCGGTTCCGGCGGCGGTACCGGAAACTCCGGGAGTTCCTCGCCGACTGCGCGACCGAGCGCCTCACCCGCCTCCGCGATGCTGGCTGGAGGCGGGTATGGGTGACACTGGATCACCCACCATCGGAGGAGCGCCGCGTGTGGGCCGAAGTCTTTGCCGAGTGGGACCAACTGGACCATAAGCTCGCTCGCCAGTGCGCGGAGCTGCTCGACTCATTGGCCAAGGACGAAACCTCCCCGCCGATCTGGAGCAGGCCTCCCCAGCTCGCTGATCTGGCCCGCCAGGTGGACCGGTGGGCGTTGAAGGCCATGTTGGTCAGCGAGCGACCACGGGAGTTCTGGCAGTTCACCCTGCCACGCCTGACTTTTTTCTACCGCTTCTATCCAATGATGGGCAGGGAGTTGCTGTCCAGCTTTAATGACGCAACGGACGCGGACGTCGTGTCGGACGCTGATTTCCGGTTTACCGTCAGCACCCGGTGCAATGGCCGCCGCCGACGCATCGGCCACATCACGCGCTGGGCCCATTTCCAGGTCGAGCAGTCCATGTTGGCGCGGCGGCCGGCGCTCCATTTCGTCGAGGCGCTAGAGGAGGTAGGCCTCAAGGCCGACATGACGCGCACGGACTTCGATCTGATGCTGGAGGCGATGGAGAAGCAACTCCGGTAGGCATGGCATCGGGACGCGCCAAGCTCGGGCCGGCTTGTCCGTGGCTGTTAGGCTCTCATGGGAGCGAAAACGATGAGATCCGCCAGCGGGCTGTTCGAACGGCGTTCGAAATCTGTGAGCATTGGTGAGCGTCGAGGCGCGATTGGCTGTGGCGTGCTCAGCTGGAGACGACCAGCCGGATGAACTGTTTATCGATGACGACCCCGTCTGCCAGGTCCTGGTCTGGGGTTCCGGCCGGGTAGGCGGTGATGGTGGGTTGGGCCGTGCGGTCGCGGTCCCAGATGCGGATCTGCTCGCAGAGGCGCTCGGCGAGGTGGGCTCCGGCGGGTCCGTGGCCGATGGCTCCGAGCTCCCAGCGGCGTTCGGTGGCCTCGGGGTCGGGGGCGCGCAGGGTGAGGTAGGCCAGCGAGCCACCTTCGACCAGGGCGGGGCTGCGGTAGGTGAAGGCAGGGTTGCACACGCCCGCTTCGACGGCGGCATCATCGGCGGCGAAGCGGCAGGTGTCGGGCTCAGTGCCGGTCAGCCGGGGCCAGATGAGGTCGGTGGATTCGTTAGGCACCACCGACGCACCCGACCAGACGGTGACCTTGGGCTGATCAAGGACTCCCTGCAGGACGTCCAGATCGATGGGCTGGTCACGGTCGAAGTACAGGGCGACGTCGTCGGCGATCTGCCCGGTGCGCTCCCCGTCTTGGCCGTCGCCGATCATCGGGATGAACCCGCAGAGCTGGCTGTCGATGGCCCGCAGGACACCATCCTCATGGACAAATGCCACGCTGCGGGCCTGGCCGCGCCAGTGCAGCGGCACGACGAGCCGGCCGCCGAGGGCGAGCTGGTCCAGCCAGGCGGGCGGCAGATCCCATGGTCCAACAGTGACGATGATGCGGTCGAAGGGAGCCTGGTTGGGGGCGCCGAGCGCGCCGTCGCCGGTGAGCACGCGCACGCGGCCATAGCCGGTTGCCGCCAGGGCGCGCTGGGCCTGCTCGGTCACGTCCGGATGGATGTCGATGGTGGTCACCTGACCGGTCTCGCCGACGAGTTCGGCCAGCAGCGCGGCGTTGTAGCTGGTTCCAGTCCCGATTTCCAGCACCCGGCCGCCCTCGCGAGCGTCGAGTTGGCCGAGCATCATCGCCACCACGGTAGGCACCGAGGCGCAGCTGGCGGGCCTGCCGCCGGGGCCGCCGGGCTTGGTGGTGATGGACTTGTTGGCGTAGGCGTCCTCGATGCTAGCGTCAGGCAAGAACAGGTGGCGGGGCACCGTCCGCAGCGCCCGCTCGACGCTGGCCGAGCGCAGGTGGCCGGCGGCGTCGATGTGATCGACCATGCGATTGCGCAGATCCTCAGGCTGAGTATCGGCCGTGGCGGTCATCCGTTTTCCTGGCTGCCAGCGTCGTCTTGCGTACCCAAGGGTGGCTATTACCCAAGGCGCATAGCGGTACACGCCAAATGCATAGCAACCGGACAGGATGGCAGGACTAGACTGCGCACCCCCAACACGGGCTGGCCCGCCCCACAAGCGGAGAGGCAGGGGACCACACAATGAGCAGCAACCCGCCAATGCGCTACTGCCACAGCTGCGGGGCGCGCCTGGCCCGCGACAACCCCGGCACACACTGCGCGCCCTGCCAACACAAAACCCACGACCTCACACGCCGCCCCCCCGACGTGCCACCCGGGTTCTGGGACACCGACCACATGCGCGACGCTCTCGCCAGCCGCCACATGGGCAGCGTCATCCACGCCTACCGCCACCACCCCCACCACGGACGGCCCCTGCCCCAAGAGCTGGTCGCTGGCTGGCTCGGAATCGCCCAAGCCCAGCTCAGCCGAGCCGAGCACGGCCCACCCATCACCGACCTGACCAAACTGACCTACTGGGCGCAGACCCTACGCATCCCCCAACGCTGCCTATGGTTCGACCTGCCCGGCCAACGACGAGACACACCCCAGACGGCAGAGCAAGACAGGCTCGGCGGCGGTGGGCCATTCCCTGCCGGGGATGCCATGATGGTCTGGCTGATCACCACAATCGAGGGAAAGCCGGTGCTCATCCCGGTGCGCATGTCCCGACGCAAAGTCCTCGCCGCTGGCGGCGCGGGCATGCTCGGAGCGCTAGACGGGCTCCTCGACCCCGACGAGTTCGCGCGCGTCCAAGCCGCGGTCGTCACGCCCACCCGGGCCGACCTGGCCACGGCCAGGCACCTCGAGGCGCTGTTAGGCCACTACCGCAGGCTGGACGACCAGCTCGGCCCGCGCGACCTGCTCACACCGGTGCAGTCGACCCTCGATCTGGTCGAGCATCTGCGCAAAGCCGCCCGCCCGGACGTGCGCCAGGCGCTGCTATCCCTGTCGGCCCAATACGAGCAGCTCATCGGCGCGTTGTGGAAGAGCAGTGGCAACCACGCGATGGCGGAGCGCGCGTACGACCTGGCAACCGCTCGGGCAACAGAAGCCGACGATCAGCCACTCGTTCGCTACGTGCTCACGTGCAAAAGCGACCAGGCTCTCGAGGAGGGGCAGCACGATACGGCACTGAGGCTCGCGCAGGCAGCGCAAGCGGGCGAGCGGCGGGTAACCCCAGCGTCCGCCGCCTTCGCCGCGCTGAAGGAGGCCCGCGCCCAGGCGCTTAGGGCTAGACCCAATGAGTGCAAGCGCAAGCTGGGCGAGGCCGCCGGCCTACTTGCGGGGGACACCGCGAACAACAGGGCCTATGAGCCTCCGTGGATCTACTGGTTTGAAGAGAAGACGCTCCTGGCCGGTCGGGGCATCTGCCTCACAGACCTGGGCGAGGCCGACGAGGCGATTGAGGTTTTCGACCGCGTGCTTCCTGCAATCCCTGCTGAGCTGGCTACTTACCGCGCTCACTGCCTCCTCTACTCGGCCAGGGCGCATGCGGCCAACAACGATCCCGAGCAGGCGGGCGTGGTGGGGCAGGAGGCAGCGCGCATCTCCATCGCCACAGGCTCCGGCCTCATTCTCCAGAAACTCCGCGGCTTGCACGCACAGCTGAGCAAGGCGCACAAGGACGTGCGAACGGTGCAGGAACTCGGTGACCTGCTCCGTCCACCCAGCGCCTCATCTGGCACTGGCGGAGCCGCGTAGGGCTTGCCGCCGGAGCTACCTCGGGCACTGAGCCGTGTCCTCCCAGAACTCAGAGGAGGTGCCGGCCGTTGACATGCGAGAGTATGCCTATGCTCGACCACGACGAGTACAACCGCTGGCACCAGACCGCCGAACACAACCTCACGAGTGCCCGAATCCTCGCAGATGCCGGGTCACATGACTTGGCCTGTTTCCACGCAGAGATGGCCGCTCAGCTCGCGATCAAAGGACTGCTTCATGGGACAGGCGTGGGGACCAAAGGCCATGATCTGGTGGAACTCAGCAATGCGCTGGCTGACGTCATCGGAGGGGACCTCCCCAAGAGGCTGCAGGCAGGACTGAAACTCCTCTCACGCCATTACATTTCCAGCCGCTATCCCGACGCATACCCGGCCGGCACACCCGGAGAGCACTACGGCGCCGAGGATGCCGACACCGCGATCTCCGAGGCCAAAGCCGTCGTCGAGTTCGTGTCGTCATGCTGGGGGCAGCTCACCAAGGCCCATGAGGAGGCGACGTGAACGTGGAGGCGGTGCTCGCCCGGCGGCGGGCGGAGCGTGCGGCGCTGCTCGACCGCGCAGCTGGCTTCGCCGATGGGCTCGACCCGGCGCTCGGGGTTCGGGCTGTGGCCGTGTTCGGCTCAGTGGCGCGCGGCGACTTCAACGTGTGGAGCGACATCGACGTGCTCGTGGTGGTCGAGGACCTGCCGGACAGCCCGCTGCGGCGGCTCGACATGCTCGGCCCGACCCCGCCCAGAGTGCAGCCGGTGGCATGGACGCCGAGCGAGTGGCATACACAGCTCGCGCGCCGCAACCCGATCGCCGTCGAGGCCATCGAGCAGGGCGTCTGGCTGGCCGGCAGCCCCGAGGACCTCTGACGGGCGCACGCCGATCACTGTGAAAAACACCCAGCTTGCGTCGACCAGCATCAGCGGGCAGCGGGACCCTCGAGTAGCTCGAGAGCCTCGGCGACGTTGGTCACATCAACCCGCAATCCAGGCTGGAGGACCGTTGCCGGAACTCCCGGCGCGGTTGCTCCGCTCGAAGTCCAGCGCGGATCAACTCGTTCACGGCCTCGCTCATCCCGATCGAGCGCTCACTGAGGATCTGGGTGATCCTAGCGGCCACATCGTCCTCAAGTATGACTGTCGTCCGCATGCCGCCATCATGACATATGCAGAGCTTCGAGCATCGTGGCGCGATGGCGATGGGTGGGCGGATACGCGCGAACGAGAGGGTACATCGCACGCGAAGATTGATTCGCTCAGCCGCGTCCCAGTAGGTGCTGAAGGAGGCAACCGGCTCTGACTAAGCTGCTGAACAGGCCCGTTTCCTGTAGAAGCGCTACCCTGCGGATGATCTGAGCACGGTGGTGCATGATGGCGAAAGGGCTAGGCGGTAGGCACCCTCCTCTTGCGCGCCTTGCGGCGTTTGATGCTGCCTGGGCGTACTGCCGCTTCCCCGTGCGGGAGGAGCCTGCGTGGCAAGTCTGGAATCAGTACAGCAGCCTCCTGACCGGCCTGCTCGATGGTGATTCGCCGGACGGAGCGTGGATCCGTCACAACCCGCAGTGGGACGAGTTCACGCGGGCTGCCACGCAGGCCAACACCAATGATCCGATCTTCGCGCCCTACCGCTGGTTCTGTCAGCGGGAGGGTGAGCCCCACAAATGGTTCAACGGAGTGGAGGCCCAGGAGACAGTTGGGCGTATCGCAAGAGGATTGGAGCAGTGTGAGCTGGTCTCGACCCGGGCTTGGATGCATCACCAGGAGGAACTACTCGCTGCGCAGATGAACCTGTTCGCCTGTCGGCTCTACCTCACTCCAGAGCGCGCTCGCGCGAAGCTGGCCCCGCAGGCCGATCATTTAGCGCCAAACGCCCATGTGTGCATCGATTTCTGCTTCCAAGCACGACTCGAGCAGTACCTGGACTGCTATTGGCTGCGTGCGACGCTGTCGGTCTGGACACACAAGCCCGCGAGCGTCACGCGCGCGCCCCAGTTGCCCTCGGATCAGACGAAGGAGCGAAACTGGGCGCGGCGCGAAATCCACACCCTGCGCGATCACTACGTAGGGGCGTTGCGCAATGGGTTCAACCAGCGCGTCCGTGCGGGCTTCTACCCGACCGGAGTACGGATCCTCAAACATGAACACCTGCCGCCGCAACTCTGGTTCGTTCAAGATCTCCGGTTCACTGCCACACCAACATTCGTCCGCCCGCTCACCCGGTTCAATCCGCTCACTAACGCAGTGCTCAAGGTGCCCGACGTCCGAAGTGCTGGGTTAGCAGCGAGTGTGATCAACGAACGAATGCTGGTCCTGCGTCGCTTCTCCTCAAATGACGAAGAAGTCCCTTACTACTTAATCATTCCGTTTCACGGAAGACGGAAGAAGCAGCAGGATGACGCTCAGGAGTTGATAGAAAATCTTACGGATCTTGAGGCCTTTGCCGTCGCGAGGCTGTTTGATGTCGTGACCCTCGTTGAGATATACCGCAGCCACGTGAGGGTGTACGAGGCCGTCGCCAGCCAGGCTGACGCGCTTTGGAATCAGCTGGCGCTGTATCTGCCGGTTACGGAGAGACGCCGTCTCATGGTCCGCGTCCACAAGCTGATCGAGTTGGTTCACCAGACTCTGTTGCAAAGCATCGCGGACCTTGACCAGGCCGCGATCCGCACGAACGAGGCGGTGCAGAGGACTGAGCGGTCGGCGAACGCGTTGAAAGATCGGTTTGACCGAATGGTCAGCGAGCGGCTGCTGCCTGGCAAGGAACCCATCCAATCCTCGTTGACCGAGGAGGGATACTTCGACAGAGCATTCCGGCAGGCGGACCGCTCCCACAAGGACGCGGAACAGGTCCAGCGCAGCTATAAAACCCTTCTGGATGGGATCACATTCGCGTTCGACGAGCGGCGCGTCCGTGAAGTCGATGTGCTCCAGCAGATCGGTTTGGGATTAGCCATTCTGGTGGCGGTGTTCGCATTTATTCCTGAGGCCCTGAATGTGCTGTTCTCGGATTGGGAGACAGTAACCGCTCGCTGGACCCAGATACTCAAGGGCGATATACCTGCTCAAAGTTGGTTATTTCTACCAATCATCATCACGGTCGGCGTCGTAGGATTTTTCCTCTCAGTGATTGGGCTGTTCCGGCGCCTGCGGGGACTCGCCATTCTCGGGTCGCGGCGATTCCGGCGGCACCATCGGCGGATCAGGAATTTCCTCTCCAACTGTGCGACCGACCGCCTCACCTACCTCCGCGAGGAGAGTTGGGAGCGGGTCCGAGCAATGCTGGATCACCAGCCAAGGGATGAGAAAAGTGTGTGGGACGGCATCTTCCGTGAATGGGATGGCCTCGACCGTGCGCTCGCCCGCGAGTGTGCGGAGATACTCGATGAGCTGGCTAAAGACGACAGCCTCCAGCCCTCTGGGCGCAGCCCCCTTACGCTGAAGGACTTACGTAAACAGGTCGAGCGTTGGGCACTGGAGGCTGTGCTGCTCAGCGAGCGGCCAAGGGAATTCTGGCAGTTTGCGTTACCACGGCTGACATTCCTCTATCGCTTTTATCCGATGAGGAACAGCGAGCTGCAGTCGAATTCCATCAAGGCGGCGGAGAACGACATCGTGGCCGACTCAGACTTCAGGCTCACCATCAGGACCCAATGCAGTGGTGATCCCGAACAGATCGAGCTGATCAGGAGCTGGGCGTTGGCCCAGATCGGGCCGCCGGGGTCCTCGCAGCGCCAAGCGGGCCACTTTGTCGGGGCGTTAGACAGGGTAGGCCTCAAGGCCGGCATGACCCGCAAAGATTTCGAGGCGATGCTGGAGCAGATGCGCGAACACCTCCGGCGGTCTTGACCACGGCGGGTGGGGCCGGCGATGGCGTGGTGGTTGGCAGCGCCGCCGGCCGGTGGGTGCTGCTGGCCACGGTGCTCGGCGCGGGGATCGCGTTCTTGGACTCGACGGTGGTGAACGTCGCGTTACCCGCTATCGGGGCCGATCTGGGCGCAGAGGTGTCCGGGCTGCAGTGGGTCATCAATGGGTACCTGACCACCCTGTCGGCGCTGATCCTGCTCGGGGGGTCGCTGGGCGACCGCTATGGCCGGCGGCGGGCGTTCCAGATCGGGGTGCTCTGGTTCGCGCTGGCGTCGTTGATGTGCGCGGCGTCAGCCACCATGCCGATGCTGATCGCCGCCCGGATGCTCCAAGGGGTTGGCGGGGCGCTGCTGACCCCGGGGAGCTTGGCGATCATCAAGGCGAGCTTCGCGCCTGCCGACCGAGCCCGTGCCATCGGCGTCTGGGCAGGGTTGACCGGCATCGCCGCAGCGGTTGGGCCGTTTATCGGCGGCTTGCTGGTCGATGCCGGGTCATGGCGATGGATCTTCCTCATCAACGCGCCGTTGGCCGTTGCCGTGATGATCGTTCTCGCCCGCGCTGTCCCCGAGTCCGCCGACCCCGACGCCGCGCCGAGGCTCGACATCGCTGGGAGCGCGCTGGCTGGGCTGGGGCTTGGCGGGGTCACCTACGCGCTGATCGAGGCTGGCGCGCGTGGGTCCATAGGGCCGCCGGTGATAGGCGCCGGCGTCGTGGGCCTGGCCAGCCTGGCGGGCTTCGTGCTGGTGGAGCGGCGGAGCCGCCACCCAATGCTCCCGCTGGGCCTGTTCTCCTCGCGGCAGTTCACTGGGGCCAACCTGGTCACCGCCATGGTCTATGCCGCCCGGGGGGCGGCGTTCTTCCTGCTGGTCGTGTACCTCCAGCAGGCGCTCGGGTACTCGGCGCTGATGGCGGGCTCCGCCACGCTGCCGGTGACGATGCTGATGCTCGCGCTGTCGGCCCGGTCGGGCGATCTGGCCCAGCGCATCGGCCCCCGCCTGCAGCTGGCCGCCGGACCGGTGGTCATCGCTGGCGGGCTAGCGCTGATGGTCCACATCGCCCCTGGCGCCAGCTACGCCACCGCAGTGCTGCCTGCCGTGGCCATGGTCGGTTTGGGCCTGTCGCTCACTGTCGCGCCGCTGACGGCCACGGCGCTCGCGGCGGCCGAGGACCGGCACGTCGGGGTGGCGTCAGGAGTCAACAACGCTGTGGCTAGGGCGGCCCAGCTGGTCGCGGTCGCCGTCATCCCAGGCGCGGTCGGCCTGACCGGCAGCGCCCTCACCGAGCCGGCGGTGTTCGCGGCCGGTTTTCGCTCCGCGATGCTAATCACCGCAGCGTTGGCCACCGCTGGCGGGGCGCTCGGGTGGCTGACGATCCGCAACCCCGTCCCGTGAGATCACCAGCAGACCGGCAGCGCCTGCACCCCCCGGGCGCCCTGCGTGACAAACCAGTCCAGCCCGATGCTGGGAACCGCCAGGCGCAGGCCGGGCAGGCGCTGCAACAAGACGGTGAGCGCCACCTGCAACTCCACACGAGCCAAGTGGGCGCCCAGGCAGTAGTGGATTCCGTGACCGAACGACAGGTGGCGGTTGGCAGGCCTGCTGAGGCTCAGCTGGTCCGACTGGGTGAAGACGGCGTCATCCCGGTTCGCCAAGGGCAACGCGGCGGTCACAGCCTCCCCGGCCCGGATGGTCATGTCGCCCAGCTCGAGATCAGCGGTGGCGACTCGGGGCATGCTGTGGTTCACCGCCGGGTGGAGGCGCACCAGCTCCTCGACAGCCCTGGAGATCAGCCCGGGGTCCGCAGAGAGCAGGCGCAGCGCGTCGGGTGACTCGAGCAGGCACAGCACCGAGTTCGCGATCTGCATCGCGGTCAGGAAGTGGCCGTCGAAGAACAAGGACGCGGCGATCCCGCGCAGCTCGGTTTCGTCGATGAGGCCATGCTGGTCGCGGGCGGCGATCAGTTGATCGAACAGCCCCCCGCTTGGCCGGCATCGTTTGTCCATGAGCACCTGGGTCACGCAGGCATGCAGCCGCAACTCGGCTGCCTGGGTCTTCTCAGGCGTGGCGCCCGGCTGACCGGAGCGAGCCACTGACCAGGCGCGGATCGTGCCGCGATATGGCGCGGGGACGCCCAGCACCTCGCACTGGGCCTCGAACGTCAACGGCGCAGCGTACCGGGAGACCAGATCAGCCGGTGGCCCCGCGGCGATCATCCCGTCCAGCAGCGCGCGGGCGATCTGCTTGATACGCGGGCGCAGCCGCTCGATGCGCCGCGCGGTGAATGCCCCGGCCACCAACCTGCGTATCCGGGTGTGCATTGGCGGGTCCATCTCAGTGACGGACATCGCCAGCGCCGGCCCTGGCGCTCCACGCGCCGCCGACGCGATCGACCGGCTGAACTGCGTATGAGGCAAGAGCCGGCGCACATCGGCGTACCGGGTCGCGAGGTACGTGCGTGTTCCATCCTCCAAGACCACCTGCGGGAGCGGTGCTCGCGCTTGTCGCATAAGCCCCAAAAAAGAGGCTATCCCCTGATCAACGGACACCACGAACTCCTCTCGTCGTGGACCCCGGCGGCTCCTTCAGCACCGGGGTTCGGCTATTGACAAAGATTCAATCTGTTAGTGATCTGTCCGCTGAGGTCATTCGAGTAACGCAGAAAACCATGCGTCGTCATAAATCTTCTGACTCGGGGTGAGCAATGGATCCGATTGCGCCAGGACATAATTTGGGTCACAATGGCTTTCCTCTTTCTGAAAACGAGTTGCGAGTGCTAAGCCGCTTGCGGCTAGGCCTCACACGATCAGGGAGGTTGGTGCGAGTGGGAAGGGGTTTTGAATTATCCGTACAAGGCCGTACGGAGCCCGGACATCAACTGATGCAATCTCGCGCCATTCGATAGCGCATTCCTCGCTGGAGGAGGGCCTCGGTGTCCGATCCCCTGCCGCCAGAGGTCGATGCTCCTAGGCCTGGTCGTATCCGTACCCGCCAGGATTTCGCCCGCGAGTTCACGTTGCTGCGTGAGCAGGCCGGCCTGACGGTTCGGCAGGTCGCGGGCAAGGTCGGTGCCCAAGGAGCACATAGCACAATCGGCGACTGGTTTGCCGGCCGAAGTCTTCCGTCAAAAACATCTCACGAACTGCTCGTGCAGGTGCTCAAAGTGTGTGGAGTCAGCGACGGGGGACTGGTCGAGCAGTGGCTACAGGCTTGGCGGCGGGTCCGGCGCGCACCCGGCCGCCGAGCGGGCGGGCAAGAGCCGTACCGGGGGCTCGCCAGCTTCCAACCCGAGGACGCCGACTGGTTTTTCGGCCGGCGGGCAGCAATCGAACAATTGATCACTCGCCTAGCCGATCTGCGCGCCGCAGGTGGGGGCGTGCAGGTGGTGGTTGGCGCATCAGGATCAGGGAAGTCCTCGCTGCTGCGAGCTGGCATGATCCCCGCGCTCCGCGCAGGCGCGGTGCCGGGATCGGCGGCATGGCCTGTGGCGCTGTTCACTCCCGGCGCCCGCCCTGTGGGCGAGTTGGCCGCCAAGCTGGCTACGCTCGCTGGCGCCACGGCCAGCGAGGTGGCCGAAGCGATGCGGGCAGATCCCGGCCGGTGCGCCGCGTACGCGCGGCAGGCCGCGGCGGCGGGGCAGGGCGCCGACGATCAGCTGGTGCTGGTGGTCGACCAGTTTGAGGAGGTGTTCACCTCATGCGCTGACGACGAGGAGCGGCGGGTGTTCATCGCCGCGCTTTGCGCGGCAGCGACCGGCCCGGCTGGGGCGTTGGTGGTACTGGGGCTACGCGCCGATTTCTACGCCCAGGTGCTGCGGTATCCGCAGCTGGTGGCTGCGGTGCAGGCCGGCCAGCTCGCGGTGGGGCCGATGAACGAGGCGGAGCTGCGCGAGGCGATCGTGGAGCCGGCGCGTAAGGCGAAGGCGGACATCGAGGAGGGGCTGGTCGAGCTGCTGCTCCGCGAAGTCGCTCCGCGGAGCCGCAGCCGAGTGGGAGAGGCGGCGCATGACGCTGGCGTGCTGCCACTGCTGTCCCACGCGTTGTATGCCACCTGGCATCACGGCCAGGGCAGGCGGCTCACGATCGCCGGCTACCGCGACGTGGGCGGGATCGACGGCGCCGTGGCCACCAGCGCGAGCAAGGTCTACGACGAACTCGCCGAGCACCAGCAAGAGCTGGCCCGCCGCCTGTTCCTCAACTTGGTCCATATCTCCGCCGACACCGCCGACACGCGCCGCCGGGTCACGACCGCCGAGCTGGTCGCCGGCTACGGTCACGCCCAGGCAGCCGAGATGGAGGATGTACTCGACCGGTTCGTGGTCCAACGGCTGATCACCGCCGACATCGACACCGTGGAGATCAGCCACGAGGCGCTGGTGACCGCTTGGCCGCGGCTCCGGGCGTGGCTGGACACCGACCGTGCTGGACTGGTGATCGGCCGGCGGCTCACCGAGGCCGCCGCCACTTGGCGCCGCGAGCGCTATGACCCGGCCGCGCTCTACCGCGGAGCCCGGCTCGCGGCGGCTCAGGAATGGGCCGAGAGCGCTGGGCCACTCGGAGACCTGACCCCGCTGGCCCGTGACTTCCTCGACGCCTCCACCCAACGCGAGCTCGCCGAGCAGGATGCCGCCCGCCGCCGTACCCGCCGCCTGCGCCAACTCGTCGCTGGCCTCGTCGTCTTGGTCCTCCTCGCCGCCGCTGCGGCCGGTATCGCCTTGGCAAGCCAGCACGCCATCCGCGAGCAGCGCAACATCGCGGTCTCCAAGAAGGTCGCCAACGAGGCCACCGCGCTGCGCGCCACCAACCCCGCCTTGGCCACGCAGCTCAGCTTGGCCGCGTACCGCCTGACGCCCACCCCTGAGGCCCGCGGCAGCCTGCTCAGCACCTTTGCCACCCCCTACGCCACCCGGCTGACCGATCACACGAGCGCCGTGTACGCCGCGGAGTTCAGCCCCGACGGGCGCACCCTGGCCACCGCCAGCCTCGACCGCGTGATACGGCTGTGGGACGTGACCGACCCGCACCATCCTGCTGAGCTCGCCACCCTGACCGGCCACACCGCCGGTGTCACCTCGGCGGTGTTCAGCCCTGATGGGCGCACCCTGGCCACCGGGAGCGATGACCGCACCGCACGGCTATGGGACGTCACCGACCCCCACCACCCTCGTGCCATCGCCACCTTGACCGGTCACACTGACGGTGTGATCTCGGTCGCATTCAGCCCTGACGGGCGCACCCTGGCCACCGCCAGCTATGACCGGACCGCACGGTTATGGGATACCACCGACCCACACCACCCTGGTGAGCTGGCCACCCTCATCGGCCACCAAGAGGGTCTCCGCTCAGTGGCGTTTAGCCCTGACGGAAACACCCTGGCCACCACCGGCTTCGAAAAGCCGGTGCGGCTGTGGGACATCACTGACCGGCATCATTCCAAACCCTTACCGGACCTGACTGGACACACCGAGCATGTCCTCTCCGCCGCGTTCAACCCGGACGGGCGCATGCTGGCCACCGGCAGCTTCGACAACACGGTGCGGCTCTGGGACACCACCGACCCACACCACCCTGGTGCGCTCGCCACCCTGACCGGCCATGCTAACGGCATTGTCGCCATCGCGTTCAGCCCCGACGGGCGCACCCTGGCCACTGGAAGCTACGACACCACGGTGCGACTGTGGGATATCACCGACCCGCGCAACGCCACCGCCCCCGGGGCCAGCGACCCAGCCACCCTGGCAGGGCACGCCGACACTGTCTACTCAGTCGCCTTCAGCCCCGACGGGCGCATTCTCGCCACTGGCGGCCGGGATAACACCGTGCGGCTATGGAACATTCACGGCCCTGTCCTGGCCGGCCACAGCGGGGGAGTCAACTCGGCGGCGTTCAGCCCCGACGGACGCACCCTGGCCACGGGCAGCTACTGGACGGCACGGCTGTGGAACACCGCTGACCCAGCCCAGCCCAGCCCGCTAGCCACCCTGACCGGCCACACCAACCGGGTCACCTCGGTAGCGTTCAGCCCCGACGGGCGCACCCTGGCCACCGCCAGTCTGGATACCACCGTACGGCTGTGGGATGTCACCGACCCAAGCCAGCCACGCCCCATAGCCACCCTCACCGGCCACACTGCCGGCGTTCTTACCGTGGTGTTCAGCCCCGACGGGCACACCCTGGCCACCGGCAGCCTGGATACCACCGTGCGGCTGTGGGATGTCACCGACCCAAGCCAACCACGCCCCATAGCCACCCTCACCGGCCACAACGAGCGCACTAACTCGGTGGCGTTCAGCCCTGACGGACACACCTTGGCCACCGGGAGCGCCGACCACACGGCACGGCTATGGAGCATCACCGACCCGGGCCACCCCATCCCGCTGGCCAAGCTGACGGGCCACGCTAACAGCGTCAACTCGGTGGCGTTCAGCCCCAACGGGCGCACTCTCGCCACTGGAAGCGCCGACCACACGGCACAGCTATGGAACATCACCGACCAGCGCCACCCCACCCTGCTGGCCAGGCTGACGGGCCACAGCAACGGCGTCAACTCGGTGGCGTTCAGCCCCAACGGGCACACCCTGGCCACCGGGGGCCTCGACACCACGGCACGGCTGTGGAACATCACCGACCGGCGCCATCCCAGCGCCGTGGCCACATTGACCGGCCACACCGAGAACGTCTCCTCCGTGGCGTTCAGCCCCGGCGGGCGCATGCTCGCCACTGGCAGCGGTGACCACACGGCACGGCTCTGGGACACCAGCACCGACCGCGTCACCAGGCGGATCTGCGCGCTCGCCTCCCCGCTGATCACCCGCGCCGAATGGAGCCAATACCTCCCCAACATGGCCTACCAACCCCCCTGCAAATCTCGATAACCGATCGGGGGATTTATTTATCCCTCTATCGTGGCTTATCGCGCGTGACCTGCTATTCTTGAGCGACTAAACGGCACATCCGGGGGCGGTGGTGTGCAGTGGTGGGGAGATCGGACTCATCGCGAGTGGCTTGGAGCAGTGCGGATGGGTCGCGACTCATGCCTGGATGGACCACCAGGGGACGCTGCTCGCCGAGCAGATGAACCTGTCTTCCTGCCGGATCTACCTCCCCTCTGAAACGGCCGCGAAGCTCACAGAGCACACGGACTCCACAGCATCAGCGGTTCCCCACCCATGTCTGCATCGACTTTTGCTTTACGGCACAAGAGCGCCTTGTCCGCTATTGGCTCTACGCGACGCTGTCGGTCTGGACGCATAAGACTCGAGAGCCGCGCGCACGTCCCCGACCTCTCCCTGCACGATGACAGCGGGGAGGGCGCCTGGGCACGGCCTGGCCGGGTCGCCGACGTCCACATGTATGAAAGCCACGTGCGGGTGTATGAGGCCGTCGCCCACCAGGCTGAGGAGTTCTGGGGCCAGCTCGCCCTGTACCTGCCGGTCGCCGGCCGGCGCGACCGGCGCGGACACCGACAAGAGCTGCCCGGCCGCCGGACCGGCGACCCGAGGCGCGGCAAAGAGGTCAGGGAATCCCGGCGTCGCGCGCCTCGGCCGCCAGCGTCCGGACGGCGTGATGTTACGTACGGTTCGTCCCCTGCGACTGCCGCTTGCGACGGATCTGCCGTCGTTCCTCTTCGGTCGTGCCGCCCCATACCCCGGCGTCCTGGCCGGTGTCCAAGGCGTAGTACAGGCACTCCGCGGCGACTGTGCAATGGGCGCAAATAGCTTTGGCAGCCTCGGCCTGCTCAGCCGCCTCGCCGCTGATGCCCGACGGAAAGAAGAGTTCGGGATTGGCGTCGAGGCATGCCGCTTTGGCGCGCCAGGAAGGCAGCTCGACCCAATCAGACAAGCCTGGGGGCTCACTTGAACCGTTCCGATAATGCGGAGATCTCACGATCGATCCTCCTTGGTCTGGCCGTGGTTGGGCTGCCTGCCCTCCCGAACGGCCTGCTCATGCGCTTTGGCATCACGCTCGGCGGCCCACCACGCGCCGTCACCGACCCGGCGGTCGCCGGACCAACCGCACCGGCAGCGCGCGGAGAACTGGCCTGCGCCCTCCCAGGCGAGCTGGACGTGATGGCGCTTCATCGGGGCCGATCCCAGTGGGTGGCGAGGCGGGCCACGCGCGGCTGTGTTGCCATACCCATGAGCATCCGCAAGCAGCAGCGGGCACTCCATCCCCACCCGCTCCCCCATCCACTCGATGTGGTACAAGATCTTCTTCTCGCAGCGCACAACCCGCCACACAAGGGAGCCGGATCATGGGACAGCGAGTCGCGATCAACGGCCACGTCCTCGCCGAGCTCCGCATCCTCCGCCGCCTCACCCAAGAAGGCCTCCGCGACCGCTGCCAAGAGCGCGACCCCCACTGCGGCCTCACCACCGAGCGCATCAGCGAATACGAGCGAGGCATCCGCCAACCAACCTGGCCCAACCTGCTCGCCCTCGCCGACGCGCTCGAACTCAACGACGACGAATGGCGCGCCCTGATCCACACACCTACCCTCGACGCGCACACCACCACAACAACAGGCGAGGACGAGAAGTTGGACCGCCGCACCCTGAGCAAGGCAATCGGCGCCGGACTCGGAGGCCTCGTTGTCCCCCCCGCCGCGCTCGACACGCTGCAATCCGCCGCCGAGCGCATCGCCGCCCAAGACCGCATCGACGCCGCCCTGATCACCGACCACGAGCAACTCGCCGACGCCTACGCGCTGCTCGATCGCGCCATCCGGCCCGCCAGGCTGCTCAGCCCAGTGACCGACCAAGCCGACACCCTCTACGGCCTGCTCGACCAGCCAGCCCCCCCGAAACTCCAAGACCGCTTGTACGTGGTCGCCGCCGGCACGCACGCCCAAGCCGGCAAGCTCGCCTGGATCGCCGGGGACCGAACTAATGCTCGCCGCTACTTCGCGCTGGCCACCGACATCGCCGAGGACAGCCGCAATGACACCTTGCGCGCGCAAATCTTAGGTGTGGCCAGCACGGCGCACCGGCAGCCAGGAGGCCGGGCCGCCGCCATGATGGCCCAAGCGGTGGCTCTAGCAGCTCACGCTGATGGCAACACCCAGGCGTGGCTGGGCAGCTGGCACGCTGCCCGGTTGGCTGACGCCAACGATGAGCGCGGCTTCCGCCGCCATATAGAGCGCGCCGACCGGATGCGATCCGAGACCGCAGACGGGACTGGGTTCCTTATGCGCTACGGCGCACTCCAGTCCTCGCAAGTCGGCGTGGAACTCGCCTCAGGCCTGACGATATTGAAGCGTGGTGATGAGGCCCTTGAGGTCCTCGCCGCCACGCCAGAGCCATCAGACCTGCGCTACCACGCTTACATGCTGGCCAAGCGGGGCGAGGCTCACCTGGTAAAACGGAGGCCAGACCCTGAGGCGGCGTGCGCGGACCTGGCGGCATCGTTCGAGCTCCACCGTGAGGGCGGGATCGCGACCGCGATAAGCCGTGTCCACCAGGCGCGGGACCGGTTCCCGAGGCGCTACGCCGGCTCAGCGTGCCTAGCCCAACTCGACACCCGCCTCGCCCGGGCATAATCCAACACCGCGCTCATAGACTTCGACCGCGCCACGCAGGCGTGGCGGCCACGTGTCGCTTAAGCAGAGGTGGAACGACCCATAGCCACGTCGAGAGCCTGATTTTGGTAGCTGGCCGGCGGCCCAGTCCCATCGAGTACCCTGCTGAGGTCCAGACCGCCTGAGAGATAGCCAGCGCAGCCACGACGAATATTGGCTGCTCGCAACATGGAGCCGAGACCGTTTTCGCTGATTATCACGAGGAATGGGATTATCTTTCTACCTATTGCCTCGGATGACAAGCATATCTATGGAATGGCAGGATACGTCGTTTGGGATACTGAGATCTCCAGAGCCTGTCCCGAGGGAGCGGAGACGGCCACATTTGGTGGCCAGCGTTGGGTTAAGGTTCTTGGCATGAGGTACGATGAATACGCAAGAATTTTAAACATTAAAGATTCGGCAATGCTATCTCTTAACCTTGGGAAGCTCATCAAAATAAGTCGTGTTGTGCGAAAGTATGTCTCTTCCCAGGATGAACAGTGGTTACAGCAATATGGTCCCATCCTGGAGCTGTTGTCCGCGACGCTCGGCGTACGGAGGGAATGCCTCGGCCTGTGCGGCTCAGCGCTGTATAAACCGGCGAAGGAACAAACAGATTTTGATTTTGTTGTCTATGGCTATGAGGACTCTCTTACATCGCATCAGAGGGTGCTCAAGCTGATAGATCCTTGCCGCCTGTATGGGAAAGAAGGCAAAGTCTACCATTGGAGGTTCCAGATACCCGGACGAGAGTGGTGGTTCGATCCCCACTTTTACGTAAAAGAATTGATAACGGCAGCATTGGTGCATGGTGAATATGTTGATCTGGGCCATGAGGCCGTCGTTGACCTTCGAGTAATAGATGACCGCTATGGCATCTTTTACCCCTCCCGTTTTTGCTTATCCGATGGGACTGTGCTCTTAAGCTATCGTCTGGGCCACTCAGGATGGCTCCGGAAAGGCGACCGCGTATCGGTAAGCGACCTTCCCTTGCGCAAGATCGGAGACAGGCTCTACAGAGTGGTACTGCAACACGAAGATTTGGATGTGAGATCGAGCTAGCCAGCAGAGGGAGACACAAGCGTGTCAGAACAGACGGAAGAGCGCCATCGCACAGCAGTGGTGCAACCAGAATCGCCTCCACCTCCATGGAGCGACGTGTCGTTGACCGTGGTAGTCCCGACGTACAACGAGGCGGATAACCTTCCGACGTTGGTGGACGCCCTCTTTGCCTTGCCTCTGCCGAACCTTCGTGTCCTGGTAGTCGATGATGAATCACCTGACGGCACAGGGACGCTTGCTGAAGAGCTTGCCATATGTCACAACGACGGCCCGCGCCCACGCATGGCAGTGCTGCATCGGGGCCGAAAGTCCGGATTAGGCAGGGCATACGTAGCTGGCATGACACAAGCCTTAGGTGAAGGGACTGAGTTTGTGGCGCAAATGGATGCCGACTTTAGTCACTGTCCTGACTATCTGCCAAGGATGCTCGGGGTGTTGCTGTCGACGGGCGCGGGAGTTGTTGTTGGTAGCCGCTACGTGGAGGGTGGGAAGCTCGACAGACAGTGGAGTTGGTCGCGCCGGATATTGAGTCGATGGGCCAACTTCTACGCACGAACGATCCTGAGCATGCGTGTGCGTGACATCACGGCTGGGTTCAAAATCTGGCGGAGCGAGGTATTGCGGGCCATAAATCTTAAGAGCATCGACAGCGACGGGTATGTGTTCCAAATTGAGATGAACTATTTATGTAAGATTCTTGGCTACACTATCGTCGAGGTTCCTATCGACTTCATGGATAGGCGCAGAGGGCGCAGCAAGATGAGCATGGCTGTGAAAATCGAGGCGGCCTTGCAGCCATTTCAGCTCCTATGGCGCCATAGCCGCCTCAGACGATCTAGGGCGAGTGAGCGCTAAAGAGGAGTGAGAATGGTGAGTCCCTCATCCATAAAAATCTTGCTCCTTCAGGACGGTGCCCGGCGATGGGCCAGCGAGAACGGGGTCTCGGTGGCTGAGGGTTACCGAGCCATGAGCCGGAAGCTCGCCTTCTTTGCCGATGAGCTACTGAAGCGGGGCATTAATCGCTATTATGTTCCTACCAATTCGATCGAAAACTTGAGGCGCCAGCCTAAGGACATCGCGGCATTCTTCGAGTCATACTTATTGCTTCCTGGCTACTCAGAGAATCATATTCGAATCGAATTAGCGGGAAACTTTGGCCTCATCCCCGAAGCGCTTCAGGATCGGTACCGAAGACTCGAGGCCACCACGGCTATCAATAAGGATTTCACGATTCATCTGCTGCTGAACTGGTCGATCACGGATGAGGTTGTCAGGATCTATAACAAACTCTCCCAAAGCCATGCCATAATTGATGAGCATCTACTTCTTTCACACGCTGATATACCAGAACCGATCGACCTCATCATCCGGACTGGGAAGAGACGGCGGTTGTCGTCCTTCTTTCCACTCACAGGCGCTTATGCCGAAATCTGCTTTCTCGATGTTCTGTTCCCAGATATTACGGCCCACCACGTCGATCACGCACTGGAGTTCTACGCCCATCAGGAGCGGACCTACGGGCTGTAACTGGCTTAGTGGTGGACCCCCTGCGTGTGGTACAAGATCTTCTTCTCGCAGCGCACAACCCGCCACACAAGGGAGCCGGATCATGGGACAGCGAGTCGCGATCAACGGCCACGTCCTCGCCGAGCTCCGCATCCTCCGCCGCCTCACCCAAGAAGGCCTCCGCGACCGCTGCCAAGAGCGCGACCCCCACTGCGGCCTCACCACCGAGCGCATCAGCGAATACGAGCGAGGCATCCGCCAACCAACCTGGCCCAACCTGCTCGCCCTCGCCGACGCGCTCGAACTCAACGACGACGAATGGCGCGCCCTGATCCACACACCTACCCTCGACGCGCACACCACCACAACAACAGGCGAGGACGAGAAGTTGGACCGCCGCACCCTGAGCAAGGCAATCGGCGCCGGACTCGGAGGCCTCGTTGTCCCCCCCGCCGCGCTCGACACGCTGCAATCCGCCGCCGAGCGCATCGCCGCCCAAGACCGCATCGACGCCGCCCTGATCACCGACCACGAGCAACTCGCCGACGCCTACGCGCTGCTCGATCGCGCCATCCGGCCCGCCAGGCTGCTCAGCCCAGTGACCGACCAAGCCGACACCCTCTACGGCCTGCTCGACCAGCCAGCCCCCCCGAAACTCCAAGACCGCTTGTACGTGGTCGCCGCCGGCACGCACGCCCAAGCCGGCAAGCTCGCCTGGATCGCCGGGGACCGAACTAATGCTCGCCGCTACTTCGCGCTGGCCACCGACATCGCCGAGGACAGCCGCAATGACACCTTGCGCGCGCAAATCTTAGGTGTGGCCAGCACGGCGCACCGGCAGCCAGGAGGCCGGGCCGCCGCCATGATGGCCCAAGCGGTGGCTCTAGCAGCTCACGCTGATGGCAACACCCAGGCGTGGCTGGGCAGCTGGCACGCTGCCCGGTTGGCTGACGCCAACGATGAGCGCGGCTTCCGCCGCCATATAGAGCGCGCCGACCGGATGCGATCCGAGACCGCAGACGGGACTGGGTTCCTTATGCGCTACGGCGCACTCCAGTCCTCGCAAGTCGGCGTGGAACTCGCCTCAGGCCTGACGATATTGAAGCGTGGTGATGAGGCCCTTGAGGTCCTCGCCGCCACGCCGGAGCCATCAGACCTGCGCAACCGCGCCTACATGCTCGCCAAGCGGGCCGAGTCTCACCTGGTGAGACGGAGGCCAGACCCTGAGGCGGCGTGCGCGGATCTGGCGGCATCGTTCGAGCTCGGCCGTGATGGGGGGATCGCGACCGCGATAAGCCGTGTCCACCAGGCGCGGGACCGGTTCCCGAGGCGCTACGCCGGCTCAGCGTGCCTAGCCCAACTCGACACCCGCCTCGCCCGGCCTAAAGTCTGACGGCTACAGACGTCATAATGCCTATCTGTTATTACTCACGTTTGCCTGCAGCTCTTATCGATATACAGAGACCTGAAGCCAACCACAAGTCATCAGATTATGATAAAGCAACGGATGCTGACTGGCGATCGACCGACGGGAAAGCTACATCTTGGCCACTACGTAGGAAGTATTGCCAACCGGGTACGGCTGCAACATCAATATGAGACATTTCTGATTATCGCTGACCTGCATATGCTCACCACCAAGAATACTCGCGAGGATATTGCTCGGGTCTCGATCAACGCGCGCGATATGGTTCTGGACTCGCTGGCCGCTGGCATCGAGCCAGAGCGGGCAACCTTTTATCTACAATCGGCCATTCCGGAGATCTGTGAGTTGAACACGCTGTTTCAGAATTTGGTAACCGTGCCACGCCTGGAGCGTATTCCTAGCCTCAAGGACATGGCCCGTGATGCCCAGAAGGACGAGATGCCGTATGGGTTGCTTGGCTATCCAGTGCTGCAGGCGGCGGACATTCTCTGCGTCAAAGCTAATGTAGTCCCGGTGGGCAAGGACAACCAGGCGCACGTCGAGATTACACGGGAAATCGCCAGGCGCTTCAACTACCTCTACGGTGAGACGTTCCCGATTCCAGAGCTGATCACTAGCGATGTCCCGAACCTGGTTGGCACCGACGGCCATCGTAAGATGAGCAAATCATTGGGCAACGTTATCTATCTGTCTGACTCCGGTCATGAGGTGCGCAAGAAGGTGGCATCCATGTACACGGATCCGAAGCGCATCCATGCCAACATTCCTGGGACCGTTGAAGGAAACCCAGTATTCACCTACCACGACGTTTTCAACGATAATCTGAGCGAAGTCGAAGAACTCAAGGAGCGCTACCGCGCTGGTAAGGTCGGAGACGTCGAGGTAAAGGACAAGCTGGCGAAAGCGATCAATCGGTTTTTGGATCCGATACGCGAGCGTCGCGCCGTCTACGAGAGCCAAAGTGGTCTGGTCGACGAGATCATCGTCGAGGGCACCGAACGTACCCGACGTGAGGTGCAGAAGGTGGTCGTGGAGGTGCGCAGGGCCATGGGCCTGGCCGCCGCCTATACCCAGTTTCGTCGTAAAGCGGAACGTGCCCGCAAGAAACACGGCGCCACCAGCACTGACGCCGCCCTCGGCCAGCGGTAGCGCCTGACCAGGTCTGGGCCGCCCGGGGGGTTATCCTGCTCGGGCTGTGCGTATTCTCCACACATCGGACTGGCACGTCGGCCGGACCATCCGGGGGCGGAGCAGGGCGGGCGAGCACGAGGCGGTGCTCGCCGAGATCGCCGAGATCGCCCGGGCCGAGGGCGCCGACCTCGTCCTGGTCGCTGGCGACCAGTTCGACACCGCCGCGCCCACGCCTGAGGCCGAGCGGATCGTCTACCGGGCGCTGTGCGACCTGGCCGACACTGGCGCCCAGGTCGTTGCCGTCGCGGGCAACCACGACAACCCGCACCGGCTCGCGGCCGTCGCCCCGCTGCTGGCCACCCGTGGCATCCACACCGGCGCGCTGCTCGCCCGGCCGGGCGAGGGCGGGGTGCTCACCCTGCGCACCCGCCACGGCGAGGTTGCGCGCGTCGCGCTGGTGCCGTTCCTGTCCCAACGCCACCTGGTCCGCGCCGCGCAGCTGATGGCGCTCGACGCCGACCAGCACGCTGGCCAGTACGACGCGGGCGTCCGCCAGGTAATCGCCCAGCTGGCCAGCGCCTTCACGCCGGACACCGTCAATGTGGTCTGCGCGCACCTGTTCGTCGCGGGCGGGGTGCTCGGCGGCGGGGAGCGCGAGGCGCACACGATCTTCGACTATGCCGTCTCGCCCGCGGCGTTCCCGGCCAGCGCCCACTACGTGGCGCTTGGCCACCTCCACCGGGCGCAGCAGATCCCAGCCGGCTGCCCGGTGCACTACAGCGGGTCGCCGCTGCAGCTCGACTTCGGCGAGACCAGCGACGACAAAGCGGTTCTGCTTATCGAGGCCCACCCGGGCGCCCCGGCCGAGGTCCGCACGATCGGGCTCGTCAGCGGGAGGCGGCTGCGCACCATCCGGGGCACCCTCGATGAGCTGGAGGCGCTGGCCGGTGAGGGCGGCGACGCCCACCTGCGCGTCGTGGTCCGCGGCCAGGCGCGCGCTGGCCTGGCAGAAGAGGTCCGCGCCCTGTTTCCCGACGCGGTCGAGGTCGCGGTCGAGTCCCCTGAGGCCGCTGCATCTGGCGAGCGGCAGCCGGCCCGGCTCGGGCGCTCTCCCCATGAGCTGTTCGCTGAGTACCTCGCCGAGCACGGCGCCGACGACGAGCGCGTCCGTGCCCTGTTCGCCGAGCTGTTGGAGGACGCGCATGCGCCCGGCCCGGCTTGAGCTCTGCGGGTTCACCGCCTTCCGCGAGCACCAGGAGATCGATTTCGTCGGCGCCGACCTCTTCGCGCTGGTCGGGCCGACGGGAGCGGGCAAGACCTCGATCCTCGACGCGCTGTGCTTCGCCCTGTACGGCCGGGTGCCGCGGCTGGATGGGCGCACGGTCGCGCCGGTGATCAGCGCCGGCCGGCGCGAGGCGCGGATCCGGCTCGACTTCACGGTGGGGGACCGCCCGTACACGGCCGCCCGGGTTGTGCGCCGCTCGGGCCAGGGCGCCTCGACCGCCGAGGCCCGGCTCGAGCACGGCGGTGAGGTCCTGGCCGGCGACGCCGATGGGGTCACCAAGGCCGTCGAGGCGTTGCTGGGGCTGACCTATGAGCAGTTCACGACCTGCGTGGTCCTGCCCCAGGGCGAGTTCGCGCGGTTCCTCCAGGACACGCCGAAGGGCCGGCAGGAGCTGCTCGTCCGCTTGCTGGAGCTGGACGCCTACCGCCGCATGGGCCAGGCCGCGAACCAGCGCGCGGCGGCGGCCGGCGCGCTGGCCCAGGCCGCCGCCGGCCAGCTCGCCCAGCTCGCTGGCGCGACCCAGGAGGCGGTGCGCGCGGCCGAGCAGCGGATCGACCGCCTGCGCGCGCTGGGGAAGGAGATCGCGGCGGTCGCGCCACGCCTCGACGAGCTGCTCGCCGAGGGTCAGCGGATCGTCGCGGAGGGCGAGGCCGCGGCGGCGCGCGCCAGCCTGCTCGCCACCGTGGCCCCGCCGGACGGCCTGAGCGCCCTCACTGGCGCGGGCGCCCGGGCCGAGGCCAGCGCCAGAGCCGCCGAGCAGCGCCACGAGCAGGCCGAGCAGACGCTCGGCCAGGCCGAGGAGGCGCTGGCCGCGCTGCCGGGGCGCACGGAGATCGAGCTGGCACGAGGCGCGCACGCCGAGCGCGCACGCCTGGCCGCCGGCCTGCCAGCGCTCACCGAGGCCATGGAGCGCGCCCAGGCCGAGGCTGAGCAGGCGCGAACGGCGCTCGACGCGGCTGAGTCGCGCCTGGAGGCGCTCCGCCGGGAGCACGCCGCGCACGACCTCGCCCGGCACCTGGCCACCGGCGCGCCATGCCCGGTCTGCGCGCAACCGGTGACCGAGCTGCCCGCGCGCTCCACCCCTGCCGCGCTGGCGGAGGCCGAGCAGGCCCGGCGGGCTGCCGCCGCCGAGCATGAGCGCGCTGCCAGGGCTGCGGCTGCGGCAGGCAGCGCCGCCCAGGCGCGGCGCGCCCGGCTGTCTGAGCTGGACCGCGCGGTCACGGACCATCCCGACCCGGGAGAGCTTGAGCGTGCCTGCGCGGCCGTGGCCGCCGCCGAGGCCGCGGCAGCCGAGGCCCGGCGGGCAGAGCGAGCCGCGCGCGCCGCGGCCCGGCAGGCGCGCGACGCGCAACGCGAGGCCGGCCAGCGGCTGGCCGAGGCGTGGCGGCGGTTCGATGAGGCCAGGGATGCGGTGGCCGCCCTCGAGCCGCCCGCCCCCGACCGCGATGACCTCGCCGCGGCCTGGGCGGCGCTGGTCACCTGGGCGCGGGCGCGCGAGCCCGCCGAGCGCGCGACAGCCGCCAGCGCTGGCGAGCGGGCCGGCGGGCTGCGGGAGGAGTACCGGCGTCTGCGCGGCACGCTCGTCGCCGCGTGCGCCGTGTGCGGCGTCGAGGTCGGTGAGGCCGACCCGGCGGCGAGCGCGCTCGCCGCGCTCGCGCGGGCGGAGGCTGACCTCGACCGGCTGCGCGACGACGTGGCGCGCGCCGCCGACCTGTCCGCCCAAGCGGCGCGCGAGACCGAGCGCCAACAGGTCGCGCAGGCGCTCGGCCGGCACCTCGCGGCGAACCGGTTCGAGCAGTGGCTGCTCGACGAGGCCGTCGGGCGGCTGGTCGACGGCGCGAGCGGGGTGCTGCGCCAGCTCTCGTCCGGGCAGTACTCGCTCGACCTCGACGCGGCGCGCCAGTTCCAGGTCATCGACCACCGCAACGCCGACGAGCGCCGCCCCGCCCGGACGCTGTCCGGCGGCGAGACGTTCCTCGCGTCGCTCGCGCTCGCGCTGACGCTGGCCGAGCAGCTCGCCGAGCTGGCAGCGGGCGGTGGCGGGCGCCTGGAGTCGATCTTCCTCGATGAGGGCTTCGGCACGCTGGACGCCGAGACGCTCGAGATCGTGACCGCGGCGATCGAGGAGCTGGGGGCGCGCGGCCGGACGGTCGGGCTGATCACCCACGTGCGCGAGCTGGCCGACCGGGTGCCGGTCCGGTTTGAGGTCCAACGGGCACCGTCAACCTCGACGGTCGAGCGGGTGGTGCACTGACGATGCGGTTCACCGTTGAGCCCTGGGCGCCGGACTACGGCGCGCCGGCGGGTGAGCTGGAGCCAAGCGGCGCGCAGGTCGAGATCGCCGTCGAGCGCCCAGAGGCCAGCTGGGCGCCCATACCGGCAGCCGCCGAGCCTGCCCGTGTTGTCGGCTTCGTCGACGGCGTCCGCCGGGTCGACGCGCAGGTGTGGGTTGCTGACGGGGATGGGCAGGCCCGGCTGGGCCTCTGCGCGAGCTACGCCGCGGGGGTCGCGCAATGCAACGGCTCGTGCATGGTCACGCGCGTCGAGGTGCGCCGTGAGCTGCTCTGCCCCGTCGGGGACCTTGAGCCCATCCACGCGCGGCACGTCACGTACACGCCGAGGCCCCGGCCGGGTGAGGGCGCCGAGGTCCTGCAGGTCGCCCTGCAACAGCGCATGCGGGATCTGGAGATCGGCGTCACCGCGCGGGCGCAGGGGGGTCTCCCCAGCCCGGGCTCCGAGCTGCTGGTCGTCGACGGGCCGTTGCGTGGGCGCCAAGACCTGCCCAACGCCGTCGGGTTCGTGAAGACCCACCAGGTGTCCTACCTGCCGGCCACGGTCATCGAGGTGGTGGGGCGGCTCGCGCCGGGGGAGCGCACCCCGCTGTTCGCGATGACGACCTCGTGGAGCCGCTACTCCTGGTACCTGCGGCTGCCCGGCCGGGGCGGCCACCGGTGGGCCGGCGTGGCGCGCGCCGAGGTCTCCGCCGACCTGTCGATGGCCGAGGCCCGGCGGCTGGCGGACCTGGTCACGGCGACGCTGCCGGCCTACGCCTCGGCCGCGCACAAAGACCCGCGGGCGCCGCAGAACCTGTACCCGATCGGCGGGCTGGAGCGGGCCTTGCGCCGCCGCCTGGGCGACCCCGCCCTGCTCTACCGTGCGCTACGGGCCGCCGCTGGATCCGCGCTCGTGCCCGCCACCGTGTAACGCCCTGATGCGCGCTGCCTCACACTCGGGATCCCAGTGCCTGTTTCCCCTCAGGCACAGAACCACGGCCAGCGGGACGGCGCGGCGTCAGGCATCGATGCGGTAGAGGCCGCCGGTACCCAGCGACGTGGCGTAGACCTCGCCGTTGCCTTGCACGCTGAGGGCGCGGAGGAGCCCGGGGCAGAAGTCCCCGTATACATAGCGACCCTGAAGGCTGGGGCTCCGCTGCCCTCGATAGACCACACCACCCGTGACCGCGCAGCTGCCGTCGGTGTAGCTCACGTAGATGTGCCGGCCGCTAGGGGCGAAGGCCAGGCCCAACAGCCCCTGCTCGATGTCGTGGGAGACCTCGCCAGAGAGGTCGAGGACTGGCTCCACCCGCGCATCGCGCACCGCCCATTTGCGACCGCCCTTCTCAGCCACGCACACGGACTGATCGCCCTGGCGCGAGGCCAAGGCCAGAGGCTGATCGAACGAGCCCACCTGGACCAGGCGGATCGGTCCGCCCGCCGGCGGGGCGCCCGTGGCCGTGGGGGAGGGTCTGGCCGGCGTTGGCGCAGGCGGGTCGGACCCAGAGGGTCCGCAGCCCCAGCGACTTGCCCGCACGCGGTCAGCTCACCGCTTAAAAAACTTTCCCTCACTGTACCCGCCGTCACAATGGGGGCGCGCCGCCAATGAGCGCTGCCGGCTCGCGCCCGCCGCTATTGGATAGTCGGGGATTTCCCTGACTACCCGCGAGCCCCGCAGCCACCCATTCTGGGCATCATCGTCTCACCCAAGGAAGGTCTCATGAGCGCCGCCTACACCCCAAGCCAACCAGGCGCGGTCTATGTGATGACTAACCAGCTGACCGGCAACGCCGTGGTCGCGTTCACCCGCGCCGCTGACGGCACTCTCACCATGGCCGGGACATTCCCCACAGGAGGGCTCGGCAACGGCATGGCCGGGACCGTGGACCCGCTGATGTCACAAAGCTCCCTGATCTTAAGCGCGGACAACCGCTTCCTGTTCGCCGTCAACGCGCTGAGCAACGACATCTCCGTCCTTGCCATCGACGAGCACGGCCTGACGCTCGTCGACAAGGTGGCGTCGGGCGGCATGATGCCGGTTAGCCTGACCCACCGCGACGGCCTGCTCTACGTCCTCAACGCCGTAGACGGAACCATCACCAGCTTCATCCAAAACCCCGACGGGACGCTCACCCCGCTGGACGGCTCCACCCAAACGCTGATCGGCGGCCCCACCTCAGCCCCCGCCCAGGTGGCGTTCACCCCCGACGGCAGCCTGCTGGTGGCAACCGAGAAAGCCACCAACGTGATCGACACCTTCGCTGTTGACGCCGACGGGCGCGCTGGCCCCCCAATGCGAAACGAGTCCAGCGGCCAGATACCGTTCGGCTTCGCCATCGCGCGTGAGGACCTAGTCATCGTCTCTGAGGCCGGCTCCGGCGCGGCCTCCTCATACCGCATTGACACGGGCGGCACGCTCAAGGTGATCAGTGGATCCGTCCCGTCAAACCAGATAGCCCCGTGCTGGGTAGCGGTCAATGACTCCGCCAACCCACGCTACGCCTACACCTCGAACACCGGGAGCAACTCACTCTCAGGCTATGCCATCGGTGACGACGGCGCGCTGAGCCTGTTGAACGCGGACGGTGTCACGGCCGTCACCAACCCCGCTCCCATCGACTCAGCGGTGGCAGACAGCCGGTTCCTGTACGTGATCGCCGATGGCTCCGGCAACGTCGACGCGTTCCAGATCGAGCCTGACGGCAGCCTCACCCCCATCACCGGGGTCAGCGGACTGCCCTTGGGCCTCCAAGGCATCGCCGCTTACTAAGCGCACGGCTTGAGGGGTGTCAGGGATTTCCCCGACTCCCCGTGCGCCCTTCGACGCCTCATCCTCGAGCTGATCACCAGCGCAATGCAAAGGAGCGCATATATGAGCTATACCAAAAATCAACCAGGTGCGATCTACGCCATGACTAACCAGCTGACTGGCAATGCCGTGATGGCGTTCACCCGCGCCGCCGATGGCACCCTCACCCCAGCTGGGACGTTCCCTACGGGAGGGTTCGGCAACAGCAGGGCGGGGCTTGTAGACCCGTTGGGCTCGCAGGGCGCCTTGATCTTGAGCGCGGACAACCGGTTCCTATTCGCTGTCAATGCCGCGAGTGATGAGATCTCTGTCTTTGCCGTCGATGAGGACAGGCTCACGCTCATCGACATCGTGGCGTCGGGCGGCAGGCAGCCGGTCAGCTTGGCCCACCGTGAGGGCCTGCTCTACGTCCTGAACGCCGGAGGGGGAATCATCACCGGGTTCACCCAAGGGGAGGATGGGCGGCTGACCCCGCTGGACGGCTCCACCCAGCCAGTAGGGGTCGGCCCCGCCGTCGCCGCCGCCCAGGTGGGGTTCACGCTCGACGGCAGCCGGCTCGTGGTGACGGAGAAGCTCAGCGGTCTCATTGACACCTACGCCGTTGACGCCGACGGGCGCGCTGGCCCGCCATTGCAAACTCCGTCCAACGGCACGGTGCCGTTCGGCTTCGTCGTGGCGCGCGACGATCTGTTGATCGTCGTTGAGGGCAGGTTCACGGAGCCCTCCGGCGCGGTCTCCTCATACCGTGTCGGCACGGACGGCAAGCTCGAGGTCATCAGCGGATCCGTCTCGTCGAACCAGGCCGCCTCTTGCTGGATCTCGATCAACGACCCTGCCAACCCGGCGTACGTCTACACGTCGAACACCGGGGCCGGCTCGATCTCCGGCTACGCCATCGGGGACGACGGCACGCTGAGCCTGCTGGATCCGGACGGTGTCACGGCCACCACCAGCGACTTCCCCATTGACTCCGCTGTGGCCGACGGTCAGTTCCTGTACGTGATGAACAACGGTCCCAGCACCATTGAGGGGTTCCGCATCGAGTCGGACGGCAGCCTCACCCCCATCACTGAGGTTGGCGGGCTTCCCGGCGGCTCCCAAGGAATCGCCGCCTACTAGCATGGGTTGAGGGTAGTCAGGGATTTCCCTGACTACCCTCGCGCCCCGTCGCCGCTCATCCTCGGCCCGAGCATCGCCACTCACGCAAGGAGAGGCCCATGAGCGCCGCCTATGCCCAACCCCAATCAGGCGCCGTCTACGCGCTGACCAACCAGATAACCGGCAACGCCGTCATGGCGTTCAACCGCGCCGCCGACGGCACCCTCACCCCAACTGAGACGTTCCTCACCGGAGGGCTCGGTAACGGGAGAGAAGGATTCATTGACCCATTGGCCTCGCAGGGCGCCTTAATCTTGAGCGCGGACAACCAGTTCCTATTCGCCGTCAACGCGCTCAGCGATGAGATCTCTGTCTTTACCGTCAATGAGGACGGGCTGCGGCTTATCGACATTGTCCCCTCAGGCGGCAGGCTACCAGTGAGCCTGACGCACCGTGAGGGCCTGCTCTACGTCCTGAACGCCGGAGCAGGGACCATCACTGGGTTCACCCAAGGCACGGATGGAACACTCACGCCGCTGGACGGCTCCACCCAGACGTTGGGTGGCGGCCCTGGCGCAGCCCTCACCCAAGTGGGGTTTACCCCTAATGGCACGCTGCTCGTGGCGACAGAGAAGCTCAACAACGCAATCGACACCCTCGCTGTTGATGCTGATGGGCGCGCTGGCCCCCCCAATGCCAACCCCGTCCAATGGCCCGGTGCCATTTGGCTTTGTGGTGGCTCGTCAAGACCTGTTGATCGTCTCCGAGGCCTCTGGTGCGACCTCCTCATACCGCATTGCCCGAGACGGCAGGCTCGAGGTGATCAGCGGCTCCATCCCTACGAATCAGGTAGCGTCGTGCTGGGTAGTGGTCGACAACGCTGTCACCCCGCGCTACGCGTATGTATCAAATACGGGGAGCGCCTCCATCTCCGGCTACGCCGTTGGCGCCGATGGCTCGCTGACCTTGCTGAATGCGGACGGCCGCACGGCTGTCACCGGTGACTTCCCCATTGACTCCGCTGTGGCCGACGGTCAGTTCCTGTACGTGATGAACAACGGCCCCAACACCATTGAGGGGTTCCGCATCGAGTCGGACGGCAGCCTCACCCCCATCACCGAGGTTGGCGGGCTTCCCGGCGGCTCCCAAGGAATCGCCGCCTACTAAGACGGTTCGGGAGGGATCCCGGCCGGTCACACGGCCGGGATCCCATAAACCGGGGACGCCTACCGCTTCCCGCTCATCGCTGGGGCGGCGAGCGCCTCGCGCGGTGTGTGCGGTGCGCTACGGGGATGGGCAACAGCGCGGAGCGTGCGCAGCGCGACCGACGGCCAGAGCAGCGATGCCGCAGGCGCCTGGAGGTTGAGCACGGCCACGAATGCCCGATTGACCTGTGGGGCCACGGTCGCCACGGCGGCCACCCGGTTCATGTAGCGATGCATCGCTCGGCTCTTGGCGCTCATCCGGACGCCGGTGGCGGTCGAGTGCTGCAGATCCTCACGCGTCGACACGAGCCAGGCATCCGCGCCTGCGCGAGCCACACGCCGTTGGAACCGGCGGGCAAAGCCCGTCAGGTCCTCACCGCGCCGCCATTCGCGCAGGCAATCGTCCAGCGCGGCTCCCATCAGCCCCGCAACCGACATGCCCTGCCCATAGATCGGGTTGAACGCGTAGGCCGCGTCGCCGAGCACCACGAAGCGCTCTGGCCAGCGGGGCATGGCGTGGTAGTGCCACCACCGGTTGACCGTCGCCCGGCTGCCATAAATCGGCGACAACGGCTGCGCGGCCTTGATCGCCTCGTAGAGCACCGGGCTGCGCAGGCTGCGGGCAAACTCGCGGAATCCCGCCTCGTCGGTCGGCGGGTAGTCGCCACCAGCCCCATGCAGGGACACCAGCCAGCGCTGGCCCTCGATAGGAATCAAGCTGCCGGACCGCAGCATGGCTGGTGGCAGCGGTTGCAGCTTGATGCCGCGCCAGTCGGCGGTGAGCCCGTCCGGAATGGCGTAGCAACGGCTCGCATACCCCAGCCGCGCGTCGATCCGGGTCTCGGCGGGCCGGCCATAGCCCAGCGACTCCAGCCACTGGGGGCTGCGCGTGCCTCGCCCGCTTGCATCGATGATGAGATCGGCGCGGACCTCCTTTGTCACCACACGATCGCCGAGGCCACGGATATCCGCCCGCACGCCGATCACCGTGCTCCCTGTGCGGTCCACAAGCAGGTCGGTGACCTTGGCGCCATCAAGAAACTCCACGTTGCCCATTGCGGGCAAGTGGCACCGCGCGGTCCAGTCCATGAGACCCCGGCTACAGCTCAAGAGCTGGTGAGCGCCAGGCCCACGGGGGTTCCATCCCACTGAGCCGAGCCACAGGATGTCCTTCGGGAGGCGGATGGTCACGGCACCCGCCGCGATGAGGTCAGCCCGGTAATCGGGAAACAGGCGCTCAAGCGCGCGCTGCCCCGCGGTTAACAGGACATGGATGTGCCGCCCTTGCGGCACGCCCTTACGGAGCGCTGGCCCTGATGGGAGCCGGTCCCGCTCGATGACGGTGACCTGATCGAAGTGCCGCGCGAGCGCCGCGGCCGCAGCGAGGCCAGCCATGCTCCCGCCAATGACGACCGCGTGCCCCCCACAACCGCGGCTCGCACGCGTGCGTTGCCCTCTCATGCTCCACGTCCCTCTACTTGGGCGGCGCCAGCACTGAACTCACCGGCCTTGTAGAGAGCGGAGCGTGCCGTGAGAAATAGTAAGGAGAACCCCGGACAGGGAAATCCCCTATACTCTGCGAACAGCGGATTGTTTATTGATATTGAGTCGCGTAAGCGACTGGACAGAGTTGACGCGGTTGACGCTTTTCCCCGGAGATAAGGGAAAGCGTCAACCTAACCCTTGCCAGCGCATCGCTGACTCGTCTTTTTCCACCGACAAAGGAAAACTGCGGGTCAGCCGATGGCTAGGGCGCCGTTGGCTCCCACGTCGACCTTGACCGTCGAGCCCTCTGGCAGGCGGCCGTCGAGCAGCGCCAGCGCGACCTTGTCCTCTAGCTCCTTGCGCAGCACCCGCTTCAAGGGCCGGGCGCCGAAGACCGGGTCGTAGCCACGCTCGGCCAGCCAATCTTTGGCCGCGTCGGTCAGCTCCAACGACAGGTCACGCTGAGCGAACCGCTCACGCACCCGGCGCAGCTGCACCTCAACGATCGCCCGCAGGTCGGCTCGGCTGAGCCGGTGGAAGATCAAGATCTCGTCGAGCCGGTTCAAGAACTCGGGGCGGAAGTGCGCGCGCACGGCGGCCATCACCCGCTCGCGGATGGTCTCATCCGCCTCGGTGGGGTCCAGGATGTACTGGGACCCCAGGTTCGATGTCATGATCACCACGGTGTTGCGGAAGTCGACCGTGTGGCCCTGCCCGTCGGTCAGCCGGCCGTCGTCCAATACCTGCAATAGCGCGTTGAACACGTCCGCGTGCGCCTTCTCGACCTCATCGAGCAGCACCACCGAGTACGGCCGGCGGCGGACGGGCTCGGTCAGCTGCCCGCCCTCCTCGTACCCCACGTACCCCGGCGGGGCGCCGACCAGCCGCGAGACCGTGTGCCGCTCGCCGAACTCGCCCATGTCGAGACGGACCATCGCCCGCTCGTCGTCGAACAAGAACTCGGCGAGCGCCCGGGCCAGCTCAGTCTTGCCGACCCCCGTCGGGCCGAGGAACAGGAACGACCCCAGCGGCCGGTCCGGGTCGGCCAGCCCCGCGCGCGACCGGCGGACCGCGTCCGCCACCGCGGCGACGGCCTCCTCTTGGCCGACGACCCGCTCGCGGAGCACCTCCTCCAGGCGGACGAGCTTGGAGCGCTCACCCTCCATCAGGCGCGAGACGGGGATGCCCGTCCAGCGGGCGACCACCTCGGCGACATCCTCCGCGTCGACCTCCTCCTTCAGCATGCGCTGGGTGGCCTGCAGCTCCGCGAGCCGGCCAGTGGCCTGCTCCAGCTCACGCTCCAACGCTGGGATCCGGCCGTAGCGCAGCTCGGCGGCGGCTTGGAGGTCGCCGTCGCGCTCAGCGCGCTCAGCGCGCTCCCGCGCCTCCTCGATCTGCTGCTTGCAGTCGCGGACCGCGGCGATCGCGGCCTTTTCGGCCTCCCAGCGGGCGGTCAGCGTGCCCAGCTCGCCGCGCAGGTCCTCCAGCTCGTCGGCGATCGCCCGCAAGCGCTCGGTGGCGGCGGGGTCCTCGTCCCCCTCAAGGGCGGCCTTCTCGATCTCCAGCTGCTTGATCCGCCGGTCGAGCGCGTCGATCTCAGTAGGCATCGAGTCGATCTCGATCCGCAGCCGCGAGGTGGCCTCGTCGATGAGGTCGATCGCCTTGTCCGGCAGGAAACGGTCGGTGAGGTACCGGTCGGACAGCCGCGCGGCGGCGACCAGCGCGCCGTCAGTGATCCGCACGCCATGGTGCACCTCGTAACGCTCCTTCAGCCCGCGCAGGATCGCGATGGTGTCGGCGACGCTCGGCTCGCCGACGTGGATCGGCTGGAAGCGGCGCTCCAACGCTTTGTCCTTCTCGACCTGCCGGTACTCGTCCAGCGTGGTCGCGCCGATCATCCGCAGCTGCCCGCGGGCGAGCATCGGCTTCAGCATGTTGCCCGCGTCCATCGCGCCCTCGGCCTTGCCGGCGCCCACGATCGTGTGAAGCTCGTCGACGAACGTAATGATCTGGCCCTCGGCGGCCTCGATCTCTTTCAGGACCGCCTTCAGGCGCTCCTCGAACTCGCCGCGGTACTTGGCGCCGGCGATCATCGCGCCCAAGTCAAGCGCGACGATCCGCTTGTCCCGCAAGCCGATCGGCACGTCGCCAGCCACGATGCGCTGGGCGAGCCCCTCGACGATCGCGGTCTTGCCTACGCCAGGGTCGCCGATCAGCACCGGGTTGTTCTTCGTCCGGCGCGACAGCACCTGGATGACCCGCCGGATCTCCTCGTCGCGGCCGATCACCGGGTCGAGCGTCCCCTCACGGGCGGCGGCGGTCAGGTCGGTCGCGTAACGCTCCAGCGCCTCATACGTGCCCTCCGGCGTCTGGCTGGTGACCCGCTGGCTCCCACGCACCTGGCGCAACGCGTCGAGCAGCGCGTCGCCCGCGATCCCGTGGTCACGGAGCAGCCGCCCGGCCGCGCCGTCCTCAGCGGACAACGCGAGCAGCAGGTGCTCGGTCGACGTGTAGTCGTCGCCGAGCGCGCCCGCGCGCTCCTGCGCGTCGTCGAGCACGCGCACCAGCGCCGCGGACAACCCGGGCTGCCGAGTCGCGCCATGCGCGACCGGGAGCGTGCGCTGTGTGGTGTCCTCGACCGCCTTGCGCAGCGCGGTCGGGGTCGTCCCAAGCCGGCTGACGATCGGGAAAACGGGGCCCTCCGATTGGCCGAGCAGCGCGTGCAGCAGGTGGAGCGGCACGACCTCGGGCTGCCCTTGGCGCGCCGCGATCGACACCGCGGCCTGCACGGCCTCCTGCGACTTGAGCGTGAAACGGTTGAAGTCCATGGCGCTATGTTAGCTGCAATCCTGAGAAAATCTGAGCGTATTACTGACAGATATGACGCCGCAGAGCGATCACGGCCGTGGATCAACCATAGGTGTAGCATATGGCCATGGCTCGGGTACAGACGCTGGTTCAACTGACCGACGACCTGCTTGGGCTGTTAGACGCGCGCGCAGCGAAACAGGGCGTCTCGCGTTCGCAGGTGATTCGGCAAGCGATCGAGGCGTATCTGCGTGACGAGCGCGAGGATGCGGTCGGGCGCGCCATCATCGAGGGATACACGCGCATCCCACCCGGTACACCTGATGAGTGGGGCGATCTGGAGGCGTGGCATGACGCGCTTGCCGAGGCGCGCGCGCGTCAGCACCGCGATGAGGAGTGGTGAGCCGAACGCTGGCCCGCGGCCAGGTGTGGTGGACTGAGTCGCCCTCGCTGGGCCGTCGCCCGGTTGCCATCTTGACGCGCGACGAAAGCCTGCGCGTGCTGGGGAGAGTCCTGGTCGCACCAGCGACGACCACCATCCGGTCACTGCCCACCGAGGTCTATCTCGACGAGCGGGACGGCATGCCGCGAGCGTGCGTGCTCAACCTGGATACGCCAGAGTTGCTGCTGCGGAGCTTCTTCATCGACTACATCACGGTGTTGTCCCTCGTGCGCCAAGAAGAGGTGTGCCGGGCGCTGTCCGTCGCCGTTGGCTGCACGTGACCGTAGGAAAACCCTGCCATGGCCCTGCCGGGCCGCCCATGAGGCATGAAATGGCTGCGCCGTCCCGCAGACGTCGGCGCTGATTGGTGCGTCTGTGCCCGTGGAAAACCCTGACGCTGGAGCCTTCGAGCACCCTGAATTGTCGCTGCGAGCACGAGTCTCACCGTTTCGTCACCCAGGCTCCTTGGGACGGCGGCTAAGCAGCCAGAGCATCGCAGTCAGTCGTCACTTGAGGTAGGGGATGCAGGTCATCAACGAGCGTGTCGCCGGGCTGGACGTGCACAAAAAGACCGTGACCGCGTGTGTGCGCACCCCCCACGAGCGTGCCGGCAAGACCGGCCGACGCCGGTCGCAGACCAAGAAACTCGGCACCTTCGCCAAGGATCTAGAGGCGCTGCGCGAGTGGGTGCTGTCCGAGGGCGTGACGCTGGTGGTGATCCAGGCCACCGGGTGTGAGCTGATAGCCGGTGTGGTATGCCCTGGAAGGCTTTGTCGAGCTAATGCTGGTCAACCCCCGCCACGTCAAACAAGTGCCCGGCCGCAAGACCGACGTCAGCGACGCCGAGTGGCTGGCCCGCCTGGCCGAGTGCGGGCTGGCCTCCGCCAGCTTCGTGCCCCCGCCGGAGATCCGGCGGCTGCCCTGAGGTCCGAGCCCGTCAGCTGGTCTCTCAGCTGGAGAAGCTGGGGCACAAGGTCACGTTAGCGCCGGCCGCCTAAAGCGCCCTCCCGCCGCGCGCCGAGAGGTTACCTTCGTCTCACCTAGGCCTGGGCTCCCTCTCTCGAGAGGCCGGCCCGCGCCTCAGCCGGGGCAGCCCGCCGAGCCAGGCCAAAGACCAGCCCGACGAACATCCCGAAGACCAATCCTACGAATATCCCAAAGGCCAGCCCGTCAGCCAGCACAACACCCAGCCCGGCGCCCACCATGACGGTGAGCAGGACCACGAGCCCAGCGCCCACCCGGTCCGCCAGCTGGGCAGCGAGCGCGGCGCCCAGCCTGCTGGCTACCATCACGCCCACCGCGGTGGCGGCGGTCGCGCCCAGCGCGGCGCCCAGCATGCTGGCCAGGGTGACGCTCAGCTGGGCTCCCAACCCATAGACCAGCGCGGCGCCCACCACAGCCCCCAGCAGGTACGCCAGCCCAGCGCCCAGCGCGAAGACCAGTGCGCCGCCTGCGTTGGCCTCGGGCCAGGCCACCTGGGTAGGCGTGACCTGGATGGCGAATCTCCGGAGGGTTAACCAGGGCGCCCCCACCAGGTAGGCAGCCGCCTCCCACAACCCGGTCTTGCCTTGGCGCTGGAGGTAGAGGACGTCGGCGACCCATTCGTCACGGCGGCGGGGATGAACCCATCCGGCGAGGCCAACGAGCCCGCGCGCGAGCGCCGAGGCCCATGAGGGATACTCGTTTTCGAGGATCAGCCGCGCCGCGGTTCCCAGCACGACCAGCAGGCCAGCGCCGAGTGCCGCGAGCACGGCGGTCATGGGGCAGTGCCCCAGGAAGGTCGCGGTTGAGCGCCTGCGCCGGAGACGCCGAACTGCGCGAGAAACTCGCGGATCACCGTACATGCGCCCTGTTGCCCCAACGTCGTCATCTGGTAGTAGCGGCGCGGCGGGCGGCCTTCCTGGCGATCGTCGATCTCTTCCCACTGGCTGTCGACCCAGCCAGTGCGCTCAAGGCGCTCCAGGATCGGGTACAGCGAGCCGCTCTTCAGCCCGGTGGCACGCATGAGCGCGTACCCGTAGTGCTGGGCGTCAGGCGCCTTCATCAACGCCTGAAGCACCTTGACTGTGGCGGGAGTCATGCGCATGGCCATCTGTCGTAATTCTACATAGGAGCCAAGGGCGGGCAACCTCGCGGCGGGCGCCCGGCCCGTGGGCTCCGCTAATCGGGAGCCCGGCGGCGGGCCTTGCCTGTGCAGGCCGTGACCAGCACAGGCTTTCGCCTTTCGTGACGCGGCGGATACTGTGCTGGCAGATGGCCGTGGCGCAAGGGAAGGGGAGCGATCAGCGATGGGGGAGCAGCGCGATGCCTGGGGCATGCCGAGGCGGGTATTCCTGCAGACCACGGGGGTGGCGGCGCTGGCGGCGGCGTGCGGGCGTGGTGGGGGGCCAGTGAGCCCACAGGTCGGGCCGACGGCAACGACGTTCAGCGAGCCGAGCCAGAAGCTGTCCGGCGATCTGCAAATCCTGCTGTGGAGCCACTTCGTGCCGCAGCACGACCGGTGGTTCGACCCGTTCGCCACGCAATGGGGCGAGCGGGTCGGCGTGAGCGTGACGGTTGACCACATCGACACCGCCGCCCTCCCGACCCGCATCACCTCGGAGATCGCCGCGCGCCAAGGCCATGACCTGATCCAGCACATCGCCCCGCTCCCGCAGTTCGAGCAGAGCGTGCTCGACTTGACCGACGTGGCCCAGGAGGCGGCGCGCCGGCACGGGGAGCAGCTGGAGATCTGCCGGAAGTCCAGCTTCAATCCCACGACGGGCAGGTTCTACGCCTACTGCCCCAGCTGGGTGCCCGATCCCGGCGATTACCGCAAGAGCCTGTGGGAGCAGGTGGGCTTCCCGAACGGCCCATCGACCTATGACGACCTGCTGGCCGGTGGCGCGCGGATCAAGCGTGACCTCGGTGTGCAGCTCGGCATTGGCATGTCGAACGAGGTCGACTCGAACATGGCGGGGCGCGCCCTGCTGTGGTCGTTCGGCGGCGCGGTCCAGGACCAGAGCGAGAACGTCGTGATCAACTCCGATGCGACCATCGCCGCGGTCGACTTCATGAGCCGGTTGTTCCAGCAGGCGATGACTGACGAGGTGTTCGCCTGGACCGTGGCGTCCAACAACCAGGGGCTGATCGCCGGCCAGATGAGCTACATCATGAACTCGATCTCGGCCTACCGCACCGCCCAAGTCGTGAATCCGGACATCGCGCCCGACGTGTTCTTCACGCCCGCCCTGAAGGGGCCGGCAGCTGGGTTGGCGGCCAGCCACGTCATGTACAACTGGATCATCCCCCAGCACGCCAAGAACCCGGACGCGGCGAAGGAGTTCCTGCTCCACTACACCGCGAACTTCGAGCACGCGACGAGCAACTCACAGCTCTACGACTTCCCGGCTTTCGCCAACCTCGTGCCGCAGCTTGGCGACTGGCTCCGCAACGACCCGTTCGGATCGCAACCGGCCGACAAGCTCGCCGTGCTCTCCGACGCCACGGCGTGGAGCACGAACGTCGGGTATCCCGGCCCGTCGAGCGCGGCGGTAGGCCAGGTGTTCGCCGAGTTCATCATCCCGAACATGTTCGCGAAGGCGGCGCGGGGGCAGCTGTCCGCAAAGGACGCCGTCGCTGAGGCGGAGGCGCGGATCAGGCCGATCTTCGAGAAGTGGAGGCGCGACGGCCTCATCGGTGGCGGGTCTGCGTAGGGTTAAAGGGGTTGGTGGGCGACCGCGTCAACGGCGGTGCGCGTCACTCCGGGAGGGGATTGCATGGCGGTCGTCGAGGTCCGCGACCTGCATAAGCGCTTTGCCGGCGGCGTGGTCGCCGTCGACGGCGTCGACCTGGCGACTGAGGAGGGCGAGTACCTCGTCCTCCTCGGCCCGTCCGGGTGCGGCAAGACGACGCTGCTGCGGGTGATCGCCGGCTTGGAGCAGCCAACGTCCGGCGAGGTTCTGATCGGCGGGAGCCCGATGACTGGCTTGCCGCCGCGGGCGCGCCAGATCGCCATGGTGTTCCAAAGCTACGCGCTCTACCCGCACAAGACCGTGCTCGCGAACATCACCTTCCCGCTGAAGGCGGCGGGGATAGACAAGGCCGAGCGCAGGCGCAAGGCGGAGTGGGCCGCCGGTTTGCTCGGCATCGGCCACCTGCTCGACCGCCGGCCCCGGCACCTGTCCGGGGGGGAGCGCCAGCGCGTCGCGCTCGCGCGGGCGCTCGTCCGCGAGCCAAGCGTCTTCCTGCTGGACGAGCCCCTGTCGAACCTCGACGCGAAGCTCCGCGCGACCGCCCGGGAGGACCTGAGGGAGTTCCAGGAGCGCATCGGCGTCACCACGATCTATGTCACGCATGACCAGGTCGAGGCGATGGCGCTCGGCGACCGCATCGCGGTGATGTCCGAGGGCAAGGTCCGCCAGGTCGGCACACCCCAGCAGGTCTACCGCGACCCCGCGGACACGTTCGTCGCGACCTTCCTTGGATCGCCGCCGATGAACATCCTGGAGCGTGACGACTGCCTGGTGGGATTCCGCCCCGAGCACCTGCTGCCGAGGGGGATCGCCGAGCCAGGAGACGGCGGCGTCAGCCTCGACTTCCACGTCCACCGGGTCGAGCACCTAGGATCCGAGCGCCATGTCGTTGGCACCGTCGGTGAGATCGGGCAGGAGACGCGCGTGATCGCCGTCCTGCCCTCGACGGTGGCCGCGCCTGTCCACGCTGGGCAGACCGAGCCGTTCGTCGCCGCCGGGCGGGACCTGCGGTTCTTCGCGAAGTCCGGCCAGCGCCTGGAGCGCCAGCGCCTGTAGAGGAGCGTGTGATGGCCAGCAAGGCCGAGCAGCGCATGACGTGGCAGGTCGGCAGCCGGGCTGAGCGGCGGTACCTGCTGGACCGGGAGGGCCTCCTTGCGCCGCTGTTCCTGCTCCCGTCGATCATCTACATCGTCGCGCTGGTCGCGGTGCCGTTCCTGCTCGCGATCGCGTTTGCCCTGAGCGACGTCACCGTCGGCGACCCGAGCTACGACTTCGTTGGCTTACGGAACTTTGCCGCGATCATCCGCGACTCGACGTTCCGCCGGTCGCTCGGGAACACGGTCCTTTTCACCGCCGTCTCGATGGCGCTCGTGGTCGTGCTCGCCAAGCTCCTCGCGCTGATCTTGGTCGCCGACTTCAAGGGCAAGTGGCTGGTGCGGCTCTGCGTCCTCCTGCCGTGGACGACACCGGTCGCGCTGGCTGCGGTCGCGTGGCTCTGGCTGCTCGACTCAGTGTTCTCGCCGGTCGACTGGGTTCTGCGCACCATGGGGCTGCTCCACGGCAACGCCGTCTACCTCGGCCGGCCGGGGCTGGCGATGGCGTCGGTGATCGCGGTGCACGTCTGGCGGATCACCCCGCTGGCAGCGGTGATCATCATGGCTGGCCTGGTCGCGATCCCCGACGACATCACCGACGCCGCCCAGGTCGACGGCGCGGGGCCCTGGCGGACGCTGTTTGAGATCACGGTCCCGCTCAACCTGCCGGTCATCGCGGTCGCGACGTTATTCGGCGCAATCCTCACGTTCACCGACATGACCGTCGTCTACGTCCTGACCCGCGGCGGGCCGATCGCCGCGACGCAGGTCCTGGCGAGCTGGGCGTTCTTCAAAGGCATCGAGGGCGGCAACCTGGCTCAGGGCGCCGCGATCGCGCTGTTCCTGTTCCCGGTCTTGCTGGCCGCCGCGATCGCGATCCTCCAGTCGGTGAGACGGATGGAGGTGCGGTGACATGGACCTCACCGATCACACCGCCGTCGAGCGGCAACGCCGGGCCGCGGCGCGCCGGCGATCCGCGGCGCGGATCGGCCTCTACGTCTCGGCGTTGGTCTTCGCGCTCGTCTCTGCGGGGCCGTTCCTATGGGGGCTGATCACGACGTTCAAGGCCAACCCCGACCTGTACAACCCGACTCACAACCCCTTCGTCTTCAACCAACCGCCCACGCTGGAGCACCTGCGGCTCCTGCTCTTCGACACGAGCTTCGGGACCTTCGTGCTGAACACGCTGCTGGTGGGCGTGCTCGTAGTGACGATCACCCTCACGGTCAGCCTGCCCGCCGCCTACAGCCTTGCCCGGCTCAACCCGCCGTGGGGAGGCGCGATGGGGATCGCGATCTTCTTCGTGTACCTGATCCCACCGTCACTGCTGTTCATCTCGCTGTCCCGCGTGGTCTCCACGCTCGGGTTACAGGACTCCACCTGGGCCTTGGTGCTGGTCTACCCGACGATCACGATCCCAGTGTCGGTCTGGCTGCTCATGGGGTTCTTCAAAGCGATCCCCCGCGACATCGAGGAGCAGGCGATGGTCGATGGCTACAGCCGGATCGGCGCGTTCGTCCGGACCGTGCTGCCGCTGGCGTTCCCCGGGATCGTCGCGGTGGTGGTGTTCGCGTTCACCCTCTCCGCCCACGAGTTCATCTATGCGCTCGCGTTCGTCTCCCGCAGCAGTGAGAAGACGATCAGCGTCGGCGTGCCCACCGAGTTGATCCGGGGCGACGTGTTCTTCTGGCAATCGCTCCAGGCCGCCGCGGTCCTGGTCGCCGTCCCTATCGCCGTAGTGTTCAACGCCTTCCTCGAGCGCTTCATCACCGGCTTCACTATGGGGGCCGTGAAGGGATAAAGGCTGGGACCGGGCGTGGTGTGCCCAGTCCCAGCTCGTGTGGTCCCTTTTCTCGACTTACGGGTGATCGGCGACCGTCAGTGATGGCCCCTGACCTTGGCGTCGCCGCCGTCGCCGCCTGCCGCGTTACCACTGCCGACGTCCTCGCATTCGGCGATGATGCAGACGCCGAGGCCGATGCCAATGAGGCCGCCGTCGCCGCCGTCGCCGCCCTTCGCGACGCCCCCATGCCGGTGCTTACCGCCGGCATATGCCACCGGGGCAAGCCCCGTGGTCAGCATCATCGCCGCAAGTGCGGCGATGAGAAGCGTACGAACGCGATGACGGAAGCGTGCTGATGCGTGCATGATGTACCCCCGTTCCTGTGTGGGCGGGCACTTGCCAAGATCTGGAGCGCAAATGATGGGAGATCCCACCCGGGCTCCCTGTCGCTCGTACCCCCCTAGATTGACTCTCCGGTCCCCATCAAGGCGTTCTCCTCGATGGGTCCGCCGCGGACGAAGGTACCACTTTTCGGCAACGGTGGGTACGTCCAATCAAAGAGATCTTGCCGGGCGCACGGCGGTCAGCGGCGCCGACCGGCGCGGGCAAGCTCGATCTGGCCGGGCCGCGGGCGGCTCCGCCTCGGCGCCCCGCTGCGGTGATGGAGTTACGACGAATCCGGCGGTCTAGGGGCTAGCGTGCCTTCGTTGAGGTGGTGACAAGGGGTCCGGCTGGAAGGCAGTCCGCAGGATCCAGCTCTGGAGAACGCTCAGCTGCGTGAGGGAGCGCGGGGCTACACCGTGATCCCTCACGACCGTCGGAGGCCTGAAGGTTGCAATTCGACCGGAGAAATCAATGAACGAGGTGGAAGTCAAATATCGCATAGTAAATTTGATCGAGGCTGAGCTTGCGCTTAGCGAGCTTGGTCTTAAGTTAAGCCGAGCGGTCCAGCAGGACGATCAGGCTTATGCCGAACGTGGCTGGTCGTATGGGATGAGCAAGATTGGCGTCAGCTTCGCTCGCCTGCGAACTCAGGACGGTAGCCATCTATTCACAGTCAAGCGCCCGGTGGACAACGAGCAGTCGTGTGTCGAGTACGAGTGCGAGGTATCGGACCGAGAAGCGATGCACAATGCGATCATCACAATGGGCTTCTACCCAACAGTCCGCATCGTCAAAGTGCGCCGAGCCGCTATCTGCCACGAATACTCAGTCTGCCTCGACGAGGTAAAGGGTGCGGGAACGTTTCTCGAGGTCGAGCGGATCGTCTCGGGAAGCAGCTCGGCCGCTGCCGTGCAGCGAGAGCTTGAGCGGTTTGTGGATTCACTTGGCATCTATGGCGAGCGGACAACACAAACGTATGACTCGCTAGTATGGAAAGCACAATCCGTATCTATGGGCTAGGTTAGAAAAGGGAGAGTATCGAAGATACAGAAGGATTCATGGTGTAAAGCCAAGTCATTCTATCGACTTTGATTTGCAACCTGACGGCCGCATGATCGGTCAAGCACTGCTCGCGAGTCTCGTGCAAATAAGTACATCCCCTGAGGCTAGCCTGTAAACTGCTGGCCACGTGGAAATAGTCGTAGCGGTAGCCGTCACCGGTGCGCCCTATCCAGCTATAGACCTGAGTGCCAGGATGGCAGAGTTCGTGAGCGTCAAGGAAGCTCAATGCTTCGAGGGCTTCTAGAAGATCGAACTCGAATAGTAGGAAACCGCGGCGAAGCGGCTGGTGGTCACGTCCAATGACGTTGTAGTCGCCGCCGATAATCATGTGCTCGCGCAGGCTCGGCGGCAGCTTACCGAGTGCCTGGAGCAGCGTGGCAATGAACGTCTCCTTCTTCTCTGTCTTCGCTATCGTTCGATCTCTTGATGGCACATAGACGCCAAGGACTGCGATTCGAGGTGTCGTATCCAGCGCTGCGCAAGCTATCCGCCCCGGGATGCTGATCCCAGTGAGCTGATCGCAGAGATCCTCGACCACCCTAACGCGACTGACGAGCGCAACGCCTCGATCAGAATCAGGGTTGTGGATGACGTGGAAGCCCGCCTGTCTGAACTTTTCCAGGAGATACTTGGTGCCACTGCCGGAACTCGTCTCTGTCAGGATAAATATATCCTCGCTGCGTTTGCTCAACCAAACAAGCAAGGTTTTCGCTCGCTGAAGCGCTGCCGCGCCAATGTTTACCGTGAGCACGGTCAGCATCTTGTTCTCGTAAGAACACTCATATAGAAGCGGACTCATCTCAGACTCGTGATCTGGAGCAACGGGAAATCATCGGGCACGGGGCATTGTTCGCTGTCCACACCACCAATCAATTCACCGCGTGAGACCAGCGCGGCTGGACAGCTCTTACCGCATTCAGCATTCATCTGACAAGAGCCACACTTGGTGTTGGCTCCCATCCGGAACCGGCTATGGAAGTCGCACGCATCGAGCGCCGCAGCGACGTCGCCTTCCAGAATGTTGCCGATCAAGAACTCGGTATCTGAGTACTTGGATTGCGGCGTGCGGGCTGCGAACACAAGGTATGGGCAGACGGCCGTTGCGCCGTCTGCCCATACGTAGATGATCTTGCCAGCGTCACAACCGCCGAGTGGCTTGGAGTCGTTCGGGAATCGGATACGGGCAAGGTCCAGGCCGAGTTCGCCGAACCGCTCGGTTGTGGACTGGATAGCGCGCATCTTCGCATCGTCGGCTTCCAGTCGGCTCTTGCTCAGCACACCGCGCCCGAAGCTCGAGAGCGGATTCATCAGGACATACTCGGCACCGAGGTCGAGCGCGAACTGACAGAGCTGTGCAAACTCCTCGACCGCGGTAAGGGCGTTGGGCGTCGAGAGCAACCCCTGGAGGAGCCCAGCCCTAGCCAACTTCTTAGTCGTCTCAAGCGTGACCGCGAAAGACTTGGTATTGCCCCGGAAACGCCCGTGGCTCTCAGCTCGGAAGCCATCAAAGCTGACGTTCATGTGAACGTCGCCAAGCTCCTTGAGGTAAGTGATCTGCTCATCGGTAATGCACGTGGCGTTGGTACAGATCCCTACCGGAAGGCCGGCGTCTACTACAGCCCTACAGATCTCAAGGAGGTGGGGATGCACGAATGGCTCACCGCCCGTGAGCGTGATCCGCTCGACGCGGGCTTGACGAAGCCGCGGTAGCACCTTCTTGACGATATTCGATAGTTCCATGTGGTCACCGTAATCACCGGACGAGACGAAACAATGCGCACAGTGCAGGTTGCAGCGCTCAGTGATCTGGATAAGCGCCTTACGGCCGTCCCCGGAGACTGACGTCCGGAAATAGCAAGAGCTGGCATGCGTATCAACGAGCAGCGAGTATTTCATAGTGGTCCTCCGACGCGCTCAGAGCGTATGTTGACGGTGGACGCGGCCCAGTGGTCGAGCGCGGGACCGGTCGCCCGATCGGGAAGAAACGCTCGCTGTCCATGTCGTGGCGGGTGGCTCGGTCCTCTCACCGCCACCACACTCGAAGGCGTCCGCGCAGCCGAGGCGTGCCAATGTCATGGGCGTGTTCCTCACGTGATGCGCCCTGCAGCGGCCATGCGCTACGGTTCAGGATCTCTGTGCGCACCTGCCCATTACAGGACCGGGGACGGCGCGTCGTCGAGAGCGCGGATGCGGACAGCGGAATGCGTCCGGATGCCAGCATGGGAGGCAGAGCAATGGGTCAAAGCCCACGGGAGCTGACGCCATACGAGTCGGCGCAGCACTTCTTCGGCGCTGAGCTGCGCCGCTGGCGTGAGCAGCGCGGATTGTCGCAGGAGCGGCTCGGCCGGGAGGTCAACTTCGACGGCAGCCTGATCGGCAAGGTGGAGAAGGCTGAGCGCATGCCGTCCCGCGAGCTGGCCGAGGCCTGTGACCGTGCCCTAGAGACTGACGGCAGCCTGGCCAGGCTGTGGCCGCTGGTCGACCAGGAGCGCCAGCGAGCCGACGCCAGCAAAGCGGCCGACGAGACAATGCCAGAGCCATACGCTGGATTCCAGCCCTCAGCGTATGCCTCGGCCACGCTCGTCGTGCCTGTCCTGATCCCTGATGGAAGGCTCGTCTTCATGCCCGTCGACCGCCGAACTTTGCTCTGCGCCGGTACTGCAATGGCGCTCCCGTTCGGCGTCCCCGGCGTGGAGTGGCCGCGACTGGCCCGCGCGGTCCATGCGCCAGAGCGAGTTGATGCGGAGATCGTGGGCTATCTTCAGCGGGTCCTGAGGGAGCACATCGTTGCTGATAACAAGGTGGGTCCGTGTCAGCTCATCGATGTGGTGACCGCGCAGATGCGCTTTATCGACCACCTCCAGAGCGGCGCACGTGGTGAGGTCCGGAGCGAGTTGCTCACGGTCGCAGCACAGTACGCGGAGTTCGCCGGTTGGCTTTCCCACGACTTGGGCAGTCCCCGCGCTGCAGCCTACTGGTGCGATCGAGCGATGGAGTGGGCGCAGGGGGCTGGCAACGATGTATGGGTCTCCTATGTGCTCATGCAGAAAAGCAATCAAGCTGCCAGCGCACGCGACGCGGAGCGCGCCATCACCCTTGCCCAGGCCGCGCAGCGGGAGCCGACACGGGTGCCACCACGGACGCTCGCAGCAGCCGCACAACAGGAAGCGCAGGGACATGCGCTGGCAGGCGACGAAGTCATGTGCCACCAGAAGTTTGACCAAGCCTTGGAATTAGTCACACGCAGCCAACACGATCAAGACGCAGAACCGGCGCCCTGGTGCACCGAGGTCTACATTGAAATCCAGCGGGCAACATCTTGGATGCGCCTAGGAAACCCAGGGCGGGCCATCGACCTGTTCGAGCGCCAGCTCGCCACTCTTCCGACCCTTTACCACCGGGATCGTGGGGTTTACCTATCACGGCAGGCGTGCGCGCATGCCGCCAACAACGACCCGGAGCAGGCGGTGGCGGTGGGCTATAAGGCGCTTGCGATTGGCCAGCAGACCGGCTCGGCAAGGATCTTGACCGAACTCCACCGGCTCGACGCCGGGCTGGCCGACTGGTCCGATCTGGCTGTCGTCGCCCAATTCCACGAGGCCCTCACGGCTGGCTGAGCAAAGAGGTCGACTGCTGTGGCCAGCCAGGTCGAGATCGAGGCGATGCGCCGCGCAATCGAGCTGGCTGCGCGTGGCATTGGTACCGTGCGCGCCGATGCGTTAGTGGGTTGCGTGATCCTCGAACAGGCTGGGAATGTCGCCGGAGAAGGTTTCTTCGAGCGTGGGGGCACCCCACACGCAGAGGTCAACGCGCTGCGCCAGGCTGGTGAGCGGGCTCAAGGCAGCACCGCCGTGGTCACCCTTGAGCCGTGTAACCACTACGGCCGCACCCCACCGTGCACGAACGCGCTGGTAGAGGCTGGCATCGCCCGGGTCGTCTACGCTGTTGCCGACCCCAATCCGATTGCGGCCGGGGGCACTGAACGACTCCGGGCGGCCGGAATCGAGGTTGAACGCGGGGTGCTGGAGGCCGAGGCCGAGCGCGTCAATGAGGTGTGGCTGACGGCCGTGCGGCTCGGCCGGCCGTTCGTCATCTGGAAGTACGTGACAAGCCTCGACGGCCGAGTCGCGGCGATGGACGGCTCCAGCCGCTCGCTCGCTTGCATCGAGGCGCGCACGGACACGCACCGGCTGCGCGCCGAAAGCGATGCGGTCATGGTGGGCTCGGGCACGCAGCGCGTCGATGATCCCCACCTCGCGGTCCACCTCGTCGAGACGGGGCGCCGACCGTTGCGCATCGTGGTAGACAGCAACGCCCGCACGCCTGGCACCGCCCGCGTGCTCGACGATGCCGCGCCCACGCTGATCGCGGTCGCTGAGGACGCTGACGCCGATCGCCTGAGGGGCCGAGCCGAGGTCCTCCGGCTCCCGCGCGCCGAAGCCGGCCTTGACCTTGGTGCCCTGATGAAGGCGCTGCACGGGCGCAAGGTGTACTCCATCCTGCTAGAGGGCGGGCCCACGCTCGCCGGGTCGTTCGTGGCGGCCGGGCTGGTCGACCGCGTCATCGGGTACATCGCATCGATGGTGATCGGCGGCGGAGGGCTGCCGGCGCTCACTGGCCCCGGCGCGCCCTCGATCGACAAGGCGTTGCGGCTGTGCCTGGATGACGTGACGCGTATCGGCCCCGACCTCCGGATCACCGCCCGACCGCAGTAGCGCCATCGGGCGCTGGCCCACGCTCAGCGGTGGCGGCTGACGTGGGCAGGCTCGATCTGGCCGAGCCGGGCGGGCGGCTCCGCCTCAATGCCGGTACGGCGAGGCCCCTCAGCCAGTTCGGCCACCTGCGCCAGGAGTCCCCTATAGCGGCATCACTATGGCCACCTAAGCAATGCAACCGCCACAGTCACCCCCGTGCGCGAGCCCTAGTAGATGCCGGCATCGCTCGGGTCCCGGCCCGAAGGCCGGACGCCAAACGACTATTCTCAAGAGGTCAGAAGGTCCACTCCTCGCGACGAATGAGATCAATGAAAGAGAGGCACTCGACGCCATAGCGATCGCAGACATTCGGGATTTTGACACGGCTTGGGATGGGACTTCGGCTCCATCGCTCATTCGTGACGACAGCCCACTTCCGGCATCTGGCATGCGCCACAACAAATGGACCAGCCCAATTCTCCTGCTCCGAGACCCACTCCTGAAAATCGTGGGTGATCTGCGCCACGAGGCTTAGCACCTCATCATTGCTCGCAGCGACGAAGTTAGGCTGCGCCGATGCCCACGAACAACAATCATCGTCCCCACGACCGAGTTCAAAAAGAACTTGATCTGCAATGATCGCCCGCCCATTGATAATGAGTTGGCGCACGCTAGCTCAAAGGCCAACAAAAACATCTGGCGGGTAAGAACGAATTCGGCCATCGATAATGATATTTTTGTCAAGCGAATAACATTCGGCTGACGCTCTATTGACGTCTGTCATGCGGTTGTCCCCGAAGCCCGTGGAGCGCTTCCTCCATCTTTTCGATGTGCGCTACCTTGACATCGAGGTATTGCGAAACGTCAGTAAGGGTGAGCCGTTCGTCGTAATAGGCATCGAGGACAGCGCCAACATAGCTCCGCCCGAGGTCGCGGAGCCGGCGAGTAGAGTAGGGCACTATTGGCGACCGTTCACCTTGCTGCCGTTCGACACGCTCCCGAGTCTCCTGACGGATGCGATTTAATCCGTCTAGATCGAGCCGGCCTAGTTGGTGAAGTCGGATGGCGGCAGCCTCCTCGGAGACCTTGAAGCGCCGCGCAAGCCGAATAGATGCTTCGACCGGCTCGTCAGTTCCTAGGTAATCCAGGAAAACGCTGGCTGGCATTAGGACCGCTGCCGCAAACCGGTTGCAGTGCGTCTCGACCTCACGGAGTGACGACCATAGACGTCACAGAGCGCACCAGAACCCATGCATAGATGGCCGAACTCATGTATCAACATAAAACTCCGAGCAACAACTGAATCCTTTTGCGTTCACTAAGACGATCGGCAACGCATCGAAGAAGATAGAAGCGCCACGAGCCTCATCGAGCGAAAAAGCTGTGCTCTGAAAAACGAGAACATCGAGACGCTCGATAGCACTGACCCATAAGTGCATCGCCTGATATGCATCGCGTATCCCAACCTGTTCGGTGATCGTGACACCTACGGCACGAGCAGTAACCGCTGCTTCCTCCAGTTCGTTCATGACGATATTAAGTTTAAATAAACTAGGCTGGTCGACGAGCCGTAGATATCTAGATCTCCGCTGCACTGCGGCCTGAAGCTCTCGGCGGAGCTGGACCGATCCCTGACTGGGATCCCTAGATGACCGGAAATCCGGAGGCTGAGGAAGATCCGGGGACGGAGCTTCCTCTAGGAAAAAGAATGTCGGCGGCCGGCGGAGAAGCCAAGCCACATCATGAAGCTGGCGAAATGTAGGCTGAGATTCGCCACTCTCCCACTGGGCGACGCGCTCGGGCTTGACCTGAAGACGCCGGGCGAAGTCCTCGACCTCGAAGCCGCCGAGTTCACGAGCCCACCGAAGTACATCTGGGTTGACAGGGGCTCGGGTAGTCGGAGGCATCGCCATCACCCTGCTACGAAGATAGGGAACTACAAGGCATCAACGAACTATGGTGCCGTGCTTAGTGCCACACGGCGGTACGACAGTAAGGGCATATCGACCATCCCTTACCTGGCCCATTCGTACCTTAAGTTCTAATGGATGTCATGCTCCAGATCTTGGCGTCACCGCACAGCGTTTTCTGCAGTCGCCCGACGCGGTGATCTGGAAGAGACACGAGCCGTCAAAAAGCAGCTCGGGCGTCGAGAGCGCAGACGCAGACAGCTGGACGCGTCCGCATGTCCGCATGGGAGGCAGAGCAATGGGTCAAAGCCCACGGGAGCTGACGCCATACGAGTCGGCGCGGCATTTCTTCGGCGCTGAGCTGCGCCGCTGGCGTGAGCAGCGCGGGCTGTCGCAGGAGCGGCTCGGCCGGGAGGTCAACTTCGACGGCAGCCTGATCGGCAAGGTGGAGAAGGCTGAGCGCATGCCGTCCCGCGAGCTGGCCGAGGCGTGTGACCGGGCACTGGAGACTGACGGCAGCCTGGCCAGGCTGTGGCCGCTGGTCGACCAGGAGCGCCAGCGAGCCGACGCCAGCAAAGCGGCCGACAAGGGAATTCTCGGCCCTTACGCTGGAGGATGGCCTTCAACGTGCGAGCTCGACATGCTCGTCGTGCCAGTGTTGACCCATGAGGGAAGGCTTGTCCTCATGTCGATCGATCGGCGGACGTTGCTCCGCGCCAGTACTGCGATGGCGGTTCCGTTCGGCGTCCCCGGCGCGGAGTGGAGTCGGCTGGCCAAGGCTATTCATGCGCCAGAGCGTGTCGATGCGGAAATCGTGGGTTATTTCCTGCGGGGTCTCGATGAGCACATCACCACAAACGACATTCATGGTCCACGTCCAGGGCCTCGGCAAAGTCCATGCGGTAGCTGCCTGACCTGAGCTAACGCTCCGGTACTGGCTTTTTGCGCGGGTGGCTGGTAGAAGTCTGGTGTGCCGAAGAGCGTGGTTGAGGGTTTAGCAGTGCGGCCTGTCCGCCATGACGAGGTCGACCGGTTC
>Ga0081538_10000202_pt1 | contig 66057 bp, 64 predicted proteins | sample TabmetS5T2R1_FD_71022 | JGI IMG/M metagenome (GOLD analysis project Ga0081538, IMG submission 71022) | Tabebuia heterophylla rhizosphere microbial communities from the University of Puerto Rico - S5T2R1 | ecosystem: Host-associated > Plants > Roots > Rhizosphere ... | reverse complement strand
CGGCGCTCAGCGGCTCCCGCTGACCGAACCGGGTCAGGCCGTCTCGTCCGGCTCCAGCGTGAGCGAGATCGAGTTGATGCAGTAGCGCTGGTCGGTCGGCGTCCCGTAGCCCTCGCCCTCGAACACGTGCCCGAGATGCGATCCGCAGGTCGCGCACCGTACCTCGGTCCGGGACATGCCGAGCGAGCGGTCCTCGACGTACTCGACCGAGTCGCCCGCGAGCGGCGCGTAGAACGACGGCCAGCCGCAGTGCGAGTCGAACTTCGTCTCCGACCGGAACAGCTCGGCGCCGCAGGCCCGGCAGCGATAGACCCCGACGGTCTTGGTGTGCTCGTACTCACCGGTGCCGGGGCGCTCGGTGCCGGCCTTGCGGAGCACGGCGTACTCCTCCGCCGACAGCCGCGACCGCCACTCCTCGTCGGTGTGCTCCACGCGATAGCTCACGCCTCCAGCGTACGGACCCCGCGATTGCGGGATGGTGGTCGCCGAGAGACGTCACGGAACCGCCACCATCCCGCAATCGCGGGAGGAGTACGGACCCCCGCGCTACCGCACCCGGATCGTCACGGGGTCCGAGAGCCCGCTGCCGTGGTCGCCGTCGGCCAGCTTGAGCACGCGGAACCGGATCGACCCGCGCTGGGCCGGCGTGAACCGCAGCCGGTACTCGCTCCATGTGTCGAGCGTCGCCTCGTCGACGACCCGCCACGCGCCGGAGTCGAGCCGGCGCTGCAGCCGGACGATCTGACCGGCGTGGTTGGGGGCGACCAGGCCGGTGAAGACGATCCGCTCGCCCCGGTCGACCACCGTGGCGTTCGGGTGGATGGTCACCTTGGGCCGGACCACGACCCGTCGCTCCGGACTGGTCGACGGGAGGTCGTCGGCGCCGCCGGTGAACACGACCCGGTAGCGCGTCGTCTCGTCGGGCCGGTGCCGGAAACCGAACGCGCCGGTCGGCGAGACGTTCTTGGTCTCGACGTCGACCCACTCGTCCAGCGTCCACGGCCGCGCCTGCAGCGTGACCTCGTGATCGGACAGGTCCTCCGAGGTGCCGTTGGAGAAGACGCCGGTCAGCCGTACGACGCCGTCGAGATAGGTGATCTCGGTCCGGTCGGCCTCGAGGCTCACCGTGGTCTGGTTCGGCGCCGCCACGGGCAGCGTGACGACCTGGGGGTCGTGGTCGCTGATCTGGTCGGGGAACTCCGCGTTGATGTGGACCGTGTCGTACGCGTAGTCCGTCGACGCCGCCTGCTGCGAGAGCAGGATGTGGTCGAGCACCTGCGAGTTGCCCTCGAACACGTAGCTGTAGCGGTCGCCGTCGGGCAGCTCCCGCGGCAGGTCGACCAGCGCGGTGGCGCCGGAGCCGACCAGGATGTCGGCCGTCTCGGAGAACTCGAAGTCGTTGATGTCGCCGGCGACGACGACGTACGCCGCCGGGTCCACCGCGAGCAGTTCGTCCACGAAGTCCCGTACCGACTCGGCCTGCGCGTGCCGCTGCTCCTCGGAGCTCCGGACGGGCGGCTGGAACCGGCCCATCAGCGGGTTGTCGCCGCCCTTGGAGCTGAAGTGGTTGCCGATGACGAACAGCGTCCGTCCGTTGTACGTGAACTCGCCGACCAGGGGCTTGCGGGCGGAGTCCCAGGCGTCGTCGCCCGGGTCGATCCGCCCGGGGGACGCGCTCAGGTGCGGTGCGCCGTCCTCGACGACGACCTCGGTCGGGGTGGTCGAGTCGCCGCCGGGCCGGTCGACGAAGGCCAGCCCGCGGTCGGTGCGATACATGAATGCCACCCGGATGTTGCCGCCCGGCTCGCCGCCGTCGGCGTTGTTCTCCGGGTCGATCTGACGCCACTCGTACGCCGGACCGCCGGCCGCCTCGATCGCGGCGACGAGCTTGTCCAGGGTCTGGTCGGCGGCCACCGTGCCGTCGTTGGTCGCGCCGTTGTTGTCCTGGATCTCCTCCAGCGAGAGCAGGTCGGGGGCCGCGAGGTTGTCGACGATCACGGCTCCGAGTGCGTCGAACTGCTCCTGCGGATCGCCCGGATCGAGGTTCTCGACGTTGAACGACGCGATCGACAGCTCGCCGTCACCGGCCGCCTCGGCCGACTCCCGCTCCGTGCCGCCGTCGACGTACGTCGGCAGTGTCGACAGCATCAGGTGGAAGTTGCCGAAGTCGTAGTCGAGGACACCGGTGACCGACCCGTCGACGGTGTCGCCGACCGTGGCCGGCGGCATCGTGGCGTCGCCGAGCGTGTCGAGCAGCACCCGCTCCGGGTTGGCGTCGTGGGGTCGCAGCAGGATGCCGCCGCGGTCGGTCCGTACGCCGGATCCGGCCGGCACCACCGGCGTCTCGTTGAACTGGTTCGTCGGGCCGACCACCTCGGCGTCGTCGAGCTGGACCCGCATTCCCTCCATCGACTCCCAGAAGTCGATGCCGTCGGTCTCGGCGTCGAACGTTCCCGCGGTCTCGACGTCACCGTTCGCGTCGTCGTCGATCACCTCGGCCGGCGGCACTCGTCCGCCTTCGCCGACCAGCGTCGCCGCCGGCAGCTCGTTGCCCGACGACTCGACGGTCACGGTCGGGTTCTCCAGCTCGGTCGTGGCCAGGTTGGCTGAGCCGGACCCGCCGGGTCGGAACTCATCGACGGTTCCCGTGACGGTCACCGCGTCGCCGACCGCGACGGTCGGGGCCGAGTCGGTGAACACGAGAATCCCCTCGCTGGTCGACGGATCGGCGTCCGGCTCGGGGTCCTGCATCCAGAAGCCGTTGAAGTCGAGTTCTGTGACGACGCCGGGGACGTCCGCCACCGTCGCGCCGACCTGGGACGAGCGGTGGGCCGCGCCCTGGATGTCGTGGATCCGGGCCGTCTCGGGCGGGTTGCCGCTGTTCTGCGGCGACGGGGTGCCCGCGGTGAAGTCGGCTCCGTTGTCGTCGGTGTCGGCGTCGCCGCGGCTGATCGACGTCGTGTTGGACGGCGCCGGCGCGGCGGTGCCTTCAACGTCGTTGGCCGTTGCGCCATAGCCGACGAAGTCGCGCACGTCCGGAGCGGTGTCGCAGTCGGTCCCGCAGGCCAGTGCGGTCTGCGTCGTGACGAGGGCGACCTTGCCGGCTGTCGCGGACATCGAGATCGACCCCGTGGCGTCCGGCGTCGGCAGGTCCTCGGTGCCGCCGCTGCCCGCAGCCTCCTGGACGAGGTACGAGCCGCCAGGCTCGATCGTGCCGGACAGCGGCGTCACCTGGTACGTCGACCCGGTCGCGCTGCCGTACTGCACGCTCCAACCGGACAGGTCGACCGGCTCGGTGCCCAGGTTGCGCAGCTCGACGAAGTCGTGGCGCAGGGTGGCCCCGCTGTTGCCGCCGCCGCCGTACACCTCGGAGACGACGACGTCGGGGGAGACCGCCGAGGCCGAGGTGAGCGGGAGAGCGAGTCCAGCGGCCGCGAGCCCGACGACGAGGGCGATCGGTAGTCGGCGAGTACGGGCAGAAGTCACGAGCGCTCCCAAGGTCGTGGACAGGTCACAGCGGCCCCAGGTACTTCTATCGCACCGAGTGGCCGGGTGTCAGGTCCCGACGCCGAACGGGCTGTGTCCGGCCAGGAACGTCTGGGTGACCGGCCGGGGGTCCGGATAGCGTGGCCCCATGGCGGCGACGAAGGCCCACGAGATCGACGTGGCGGGGCGGGCGGGGCGCGTCACCAGCCCCGATCGCGAGATATACCCGGCGCACGACGGGACCAAACCGGCCACGAAGCTGGACGTGGTCGAGTACTACGTGGCCGTCGGCGAGGCGATGCTCCGGGCGCTCCGGGAGCGGCCGACGACGCTGGAGCGGTGGCCGAAGGGGGTCTTCGAGGGGGCGGTGCTCTCGACCCGGGGCGACAACCGCGGCGACGCGTTCTACCAGAAGCGGATCCCCAAGGGCGCGCCCGAATGGGTCGAGTCCGCCCGGATCGAGTTCCCGTCGGGCCGGCACGCCGACGAGGTCTGCCCGACCGAGCCCGCGGTGATCGCCTGGGCCGCCCAGATGGGCACGATCGTCTTCCATCCGTGGCCGGTCCGGCGGGCCGACGTCGAGCACCCTGACGAGCTGCGGATCGACCTCGACCCGCAGCCCGGCACCGACTTCGCCGACGCGGCGGTCGTCGCCGGCGAGGCGCGGGCGCTGCTCGACGACCTGGGGATGGCGGGCTTCCCCAAGACGTCCGGGGGCCGGGGCCTGCACCTGTACGTCCGGATCGAGCCGCGCTGGACGTTCATCGACGTACGGCACGCCGCGATCGCCTTCGGCCGGGAGCTGGAGCGCCGGATGCCCGACCAGGTCACGATGAGCTGGTGGAAGGAGGAGCGCGGCGAGCGAGTCTTCGTCGACTTCAACCAGAACGCCCGCGACCGCACGATCGCCTCTGCCTACAGCCTGCGGCCACGCCCCGGCGCGCCCGTGTCGGCGCCACTGCGCTGGGAGGAGGTCGCCGACGCCGAGCCGCGCGACTTCACGCTGTGGACGGTCCCGGAGCGACTGGCGTCGGTCGGGGACCCGATGGCGGGGATCGACGACCAGGCGTACTCGCTCGAGCCGCTCTTGGAGATGTACGCCCGCGACGAGCGCAACGGCCAGGGCGAGATGCCGTACCCGCCGGACTACCCGAAGATGCCTGGGGAACCCCCGCGGGTGCAGCCCTCTCGGATCAACCCCGACAACTGGCCCTGACCTGCGAAAACACGATGGCAAGCTTCTCGCCGGCTGGGTGGTCAGCCTCGGCGTGAGCAGGAGTACGATCCTGGCCTGTCGGCTAGCCGAAGTCCGGGTCGAAGGGCTCGTGATCGGATTGGCAGACCGTGCCGTTGGGTGGGGTGGTCAGTTCCGTCAGGTAGTCGACCATTGCCTGTGACACGCATTCGCTTGGGTCCTGGAACCAGAGGTGGCCGTAGCCCTCGTGGGTGAGGAGAACGGCGTTGCCGAGCAGCCTTTGGGCTGCGACGGCGTTGCCGTAGGACGAGTTGGGGTCGTAGCGCTGGTTGATCAGCAGGATCGGGTTCGGGGTCGACGCGTTCCACGGCCCTCGGTAGGCGTCTTCGGCCCGGACTGGCCATGACGCACATGGCGCCCACTCCCAAGCGAAGTGAACTCCGCCGGCCAGCGGGCTGATGCGCTGCTGTCGCTTGAACACCTGCGGCCACGCTTGGGGCTCCTTTCGGGCGGGCCCATCAGCGCACTGGATCGCCGCCGAGGTTGTCGCGCCGCTCCAGCCGGCGGCCGAGAGCAGGGGACTGGCACCGTTCTCCAGCGCCGATCCGTCGCCTCGAAGGGCGGCGGCGATGTTCGCCGCGTCGTCCGGCCACGTCCTCGGAGCCCGCAGCGGCTCGAACTGCGAGATCAGCAGATCGCCGTGGCTCAGCTCCGGGCGGTACAACGACGTACCGTCCGCCCCCGGAGCCGGGATCGGCCCGCGCTCTACCCGCGCGACCAGCCGGTCCCACCGCTCGGCCGCGGACCGCTCGCCACCGGCGAGCGCGCACCGCTCCGGTCCCGCGCTCTCGCACAACGACAGCAGCTGGGCTAATACCTCGTCGGCGGCGTCGGACCACATGGCGACCCTCGCCTCGGCACTCTTGGAGTACCTGACCGGATTGACCAGGCCATTGAGCAGCATCGCTCGGACCCGGTCGGGGAACAGGTTGGCGTAGGTCTCGCCGAGGTAGGTGCCGTAGGAAAGGCCGACGTAGGTGAGCTTCTGCTCGCCGACGAGCCGCCGCAGGTAATCCATGTCACGGGCGGTGTCGGCGGTCGAGATGTGGGGCAGCAGCCAGCCGCTGAGCTTGCCGCAGCGCCGCGCCACGGCAGCGCCACGGCGCTGGGCACGTTTGGCTTGTTCCCTCGTGGTCGGGAACGAGGCGCCAGCCCAGAATCTCTGCTCACTTCCCCGGCCTTCGAAGCAAGCCAGCCGCGGAGAGCTAGAGTGCGTGCCGCGGGTGTCCCAGCTGACCACATCGAAGCGGCCGCCGCCGATCGCGTCGACTCCCTCGGGATCGCCACGCACCAGACCCACGCCGGTGTCACCCGGCCCGCCCGGGTTGATGAACAAGGTGCCGATCCGCTCGTCAGGCTTGCTGGCGAGGTGGCGGATGACCGCGAGGCTGATGGTGCGTCCGTTCGGCCGATCCCAGTCGAGCGGCACCCGGACCCGGGCGCACTGCAGCGCCTCCGGAGGTCCACACGGCTTCCACTGGATCGTCGTACCCACGCCCGGCCTAGGCTGTGCGGCCTGAGCCGTTACGGTGCCACCGACCGATTGCGAGTCCGCTGCGAGAACAGCCGCGACAAGGCACCCTGCGAGCGCCACAGCCGCCAGCAATCGTCCCCGAAAGGCTCCGACTCGTGCGGACATGAGATCTCCCTCCAGCCACCGATCGGCGGCGATCCATCTGCGACTCTCCCGCTCACCCGCCAGAGGAGTCACGGGCCGAAGGTCCGAAAAGGTGGGGGTCGAACAACCCTCCGCCGCAGGCCTCCGCGCTCACGCGCAAGGCCGACGGACCTACCAACGAGATGCCTCGCCGGCGGCCAAGCCGTTGGAACGCCGAGAAGCTAGGCGGGGTCACCATCGTCGAGCAGCCGGCTCTGGATCAGATGTGTTCGACGGTGGGGGAGCGTGGCGTGATGCCGCGGGTGTCCAGGACCTGGCTCGCCTTGGCGGCGATCGTTTCGCCGTCGTAGTCGGAATGTCCTTGCAGCACGACGGTGAGATCGGCCGTCTGCAGCGCCGTGTCGAGGTCATCGACGCGCGACACGGAGTCGCCGCCGAGGCCCCACGTCTGCACGTGCGGGTCGTGATAGAGCACGGTGGCGCCGAGCGCGCGAAGCCGCCGCGCGACGGCCACGGCCGGCGACTCGCGCTGGTCGGCGACGTCGGGCTTGTACGTGACGCCGAGAAGCAGCACGGTCGCACTCTTGATGGCGCGGTCGTGGTCGTTGAGCAGATTCTGCGCCCGTCGAGCCACGTAGTCCGGCATGGTGGCGTTGATCTCCTGCGCGAGCTCCACGAACCGGAATGGGTAGCCGAGCTTCGCGCGTACCTTGTGGCTCAGGTAGTGGGGATCGATCGGAATGCAGTGCCCGCCCACGCCCGGCCCGGGATAGAAGGGCTCGAAGCCGAAGGGTTTCGTCGCCGCACACCGGATGACGTCCCACAGGTCGATGTCGAGCTCGTGGCAGAACCGGGCCATCTCGTTGACCAGTGCGATGTTGACGTGGCGATACGTGTTCTCGAGCAGCTTCGCTGTCTCGGCCTCGCGCGTCCCTCGCGCCCGTACGACGGTGTCGACGAACCGGCCGTAGAACGCGGCCGCCCGGTCGGTGCATGCGGCGGTGTGGCCGCCGACCACCTTGGGGGTGTTGCGCAGGCCGAACACCTCGTTGCCTGGATCGATCCGCTCCGGCGAGAAGGCCAGGTTGAAGTCGCGGCCGGCGACCAGGCCGGTCTGCTCGAGCAGCGGGCGGATCACCTCGTCGGTCGTCCCCGGGTAGGTCGTGGACTCCAGAACCACGAGCATGCCGGTCCGAAGGCACCGGGCCACCGTGGTCATGGCCTCCCGTACCGCGCCGAGGTCCGGTCCGGCGTCCTCGGTCAGCGGTGTGGGTACGCACACCGCGACGACATCGGAGCCGTCCAGGTCCGACTCTGAGGTGGTCGCCAGGAACCCCGCGTCCCGCATGCGACGGATGTCGGCGTCCGACAGGTCGTCGACCGGTGAACGACCGGCGTTGAGGTCGCGGACAACGGCCTCGTCCACGTCGAAGCCGAGGACGTTCATGCCCTCGTGGACGGCCGCATGGGCCAACGGCAGTCCGACATAGCCCAACCCGATCACGGCTAGATCGACGTTCACTCGGAGCTTCCCTTCGTCCCCGAGTGTGTCGTGGAATCATCCGCCAGCGCCTCGAGCGCCGCTGGCCATACGTTCGAGTCCTCACCGCCGAGACGCCAGAAGAAGACGCCACCCAGGCCGTACTCGGAAACCAGCCTCAGCTTGGCGCCGGCGCTCCGAGCGTCCTCCCACCAGACCTCGTGCCGATCGCCCGACGAGTCCCGGTAGACGAAAGAGGGCGACCCGTCAGGGGACCGGCGGATCGTGACCCCATGGGCTTTCGCGAGGCTCTGCGCTTGCTCGTGGTCGACGGTGACGCCACGTTCGCCCGACCAGTCGTATCCCAGCAGGTCGATCCCGAGGATGACCTTCTCCGGCGGGATCTGCGTCACCGTCCAGGCGATCACCCTCTCGACCCAGCGTGCGGGCGCGACCGGGCCGGGTGGCGACGTATCCCACGAGTAGTCGTAGGTCATGACCCGCACCTGGTCGACCGCGGCCCCGATGGCTCGGTAGTCCTGGGCCAGGTTGCGTTCGTCGTATCCCGCGTTGGAGACCTTGGGGTGGACCGCCGTCGTGAGCAGCTTGCCCTCGGCGTGCAGCGCCGCGCCGAGCTTGGTCAGGAACGTCGAGTAGACGTCGCGGTCCTCGCCGCTCAGGCTCTCGTAGTCGATGTCGATGCCGTCGTACCCCTTGGTGACCGCCAGGTCGACGAGCTCACGAATGTGAGTGCGCCTCGCCGCCGGGTCGTGCAACATCTGCCGCACGACGTCGGCGTTCCAGCGGCCGTTGCGCAGGCTGGTGACGGTCGGGATGACCCGAATGCCGCGAGCCTGCATCTCCTGTACGGCCCCCGGATCGACGTGGGTGTACTCGTCGTCGGTGAGAACGATGCGGCCGTTCGGGTCGAGCGAGTACCAGACCAGGCTCACCTGGTCGAACATGCCCGGACGCTGCCACACGACCTCGAGGGCGCGGCGCTGATCCCAGTAGGGCACGTATCCGATCCGGAGGGGCATCGGTTCCTCCGTCCGGGGGGCGTCGTCGTCGGGTTCTGAGGTGTCGTCGGCGGTCACGACGGCGACCAACGCCACCGAGGCGATCGCCAGTGACACCAGGACGCCGACGACGCGCCAGGGCGCCCGCCGACTCCGCATCGTTCGCTCCGTCATCGGTCCTGGCCCCGCTCGAGCGGTGCGGGTGCCCGCGCGGCCGGACGCCTGGTGGGGCTGGTCCATCGACCGTCCGAGCTGGCGCTCCACGCTTGCGGTACGGCGCGCAGGATCAGGATCGCGTCAACGACTCGGAGGGCCAGGAACCCGAGTCCGTAGAGCAGGAGGCTCGGGCGTCGGAGGGCAATGGCGGTGACGCAGGTGAGCAGATAGTCCAGCGCAGCCAGGAACAGCACGCCGCCGGCCAGGACGAGTGAGAACCCGAGAGCCCCGTCGAATGCGGCCGCCCAGCCCAGCGCCCGCATCGTCTCGTCGACGACGACGACCGGGGCGAGCAGCACGAGTGCACCCACCAACACGACGATGCCCGCGGAGGCGACGAGGATCTCGATGATGAACAGTGCGAGTGCCACCGAGAAGCCACTGGCCCACAGACCATGCCGACGGAACGTCTGCCAGAACCCGAGGTGCCAGCGAGACACCTGCCGGTAGTAGTCGCGGAAGTTGTCCGGATCCTGCGTGGTGGCGTACACGTCGGACTGGAACGCGATCTTGCCGAGCTGCTTGCGGTGCAGTTCGAAGGTCATGTTGAAGTCCTCGATGATCAGTCCGGGCGGGTTGAGATCCATCCGGCCGAGGACGCTGGTTCGGTACATGCTGGCGAACCCGGGCACGATCGCGGTGACATTCGTCCAGCGCCAGGTCTGCCCGTACTTGAGCCACTGCATGACCACGTAGAGCCGAGACCGGTACGCGACGAGGAAGCGGCCGAGCGGCGTGAGCTCATGTGGACGCCAGCCCGCCTTGGCGTAGCCCGCGACCGCGACGAAGCCCGGCTGGTCGAGGAGCGGGAGCCCGCGCGCGAGGTAGTGCTCGTCGAGCTCGGTGTCGGCGTCGACGATGAGCAGCGCGGCGAAGCGGCGCCGGATGTCGAACTCCTGGAGGGCGGCCTCGATCCCGCCGGCCTTGCCGCGTCCGGGGTCGAGCTCGATCACGTTGACCGCGGCAGATCGAGCGACCGCGGCGGTCGCGTCGTCGCAGCCGTCCGCGACCACGTGGACGTTGGTCTCAGGCACCAGGCGGAGTGCCGAGCTGATCGTCGCGGCGATCACAGGTTCCTCGTTGTGGGCGGGAATCAGCACCGCCACATCAGCCGGGTCGAGTGGGGACGGCGTCGCCACTCGACGGCTCCGCGTGGATGTCAGACGTTCGGAGGCGTATCGGAGCCCGCCGACCGACAGCCAGAGCGTGAGGTTGACGCCGAGAACGAGGACGAGCAGCAGCGCTGCTTCCATGGCCGGCGCCTATCCGTGCGCGGCAGCCTGGCGAGTGGGGTCGACAGGGACCACCGATCGGTCGCGCGCCAGGATCTCGGCAGTCTGGCGACCGCAGGAGAACAGCATGTCGACAGCTGCCAGGTGGGGCACGAAGTCGTCGCCGATCTGGTCGTACTCCGGATGCTTGAACTGCTGGGCGCGGATACCGATGCCCTCGTCCTCGAAGGGCGACCAATCGACGTCTTGATGGTCGCCGCCGTACGTGCTCGTGAGGTGGTCGGTGCCGCCCGCAGCCTGCACGAGCTGGACGACTCGCTCGGCCCGGTCACCGTCGTGCGGCAACGTACTCGCTCGGACGATCCGTACCTGGGCGTCCAGGTACGAGCAGAGCGCCTCGATCAGGTCCAGGTTGAGATCCACGAGGTACTCGTGGTCGCCCTGGTAGATCGGCTCGACGACCGCGTAGACCTCGTCGAAGTACGGCGTCGAGCCGTACGACTTGCGCAGCTTCTTGAGGTGTTGCCACCGGAACGGCTGCTTGTTGTCGATCCGGGCGTCGAGAATCGGCTTGTAGTCACCCGTGGACATCACCGGCACCGTCAGCCAGACCGGCTTGGCAGGGGTCTTCACCTTCTGCCGAGCGTGATACTCCGACTTGGTGAACTGCGCGGTGTCGTAGGCGACGTACACGTCACTGGCCAAGATCTTGTCCAGCAGCTTGAGCCAGGGCATGAAGTTCGGCTGGTGTACGGACACCAGAGTGTCAGTCATTTCGAAGCTCCCTAAAGCAGCGCACGAAGCAGCTGGAATCCCTCCGCGGCCTCCACTCCCACCTCGCGTCCACGCAGCCGCGTCTGCAGTTCGAGGCTCTCCGGGCTGCCGTGGTAGATCTCCGGCCGGACCTGCGAGGCATGGAGTCGCATCGCCTGGATCTTGTGCTCCAGGTACTCCGAGATGTCGATGTAGCAGGTGGGCTGGAACCGGTCCTGGCCGAACGACCAGAACAGCGACGTGTTGTCGTACGCCATCACGAGCGGTGCGAAGTGCCGCTGACCGCGTACGCCGGGCCGAGTCGCGGTCACGCACGCGCGGAACAACGCCTCGTGGTCCTGGTTGTAGCTGGGCGCGGGGATCATGACCATCGTGGGACGGAGGTCGTCGATCGAGAGTCGCCCGCTCGCCTCCAATAGCCCGACGAGCTCCTTTCGCGGCATGACGTCGAGGGCCAGGTGCGTCTCGGCGTCGGTGAAGAGCACGTCCCAGTCGTCGACCTTCAGCAGCCGCATCACGGACTCGAACTCGTCGAGCCTGGTCTTGTGGGTGACCAGCTTGGTCTCGCCAGCGGCGAAGTGGCCGAGGTCGCCGACCGAGACGAGAACGACGTAGACCTCGCCGCCGAGCGCCTTGATGCGCGCCATGCTCCCCGCGCAGCCATAGGTCTCGTCGTCGGCATGAGGGGTGATGACCAGCAACCGCTGCCGGGCGAGGAACTCGTCACCGAACACGCTCGGCCTCCGCTCGACGTGGCGATCCTTGCTCTGATCCGTCGGTCAGCCGGTCCTCGATGACGCTCTGGATGATGTCGTCGAGGCTCCGTTTCGGAGCAAAGCCCGTCAGCGCACGTGCCCGGGAGACGTCGGGGACTCGACGCACGGTGTCTTCGAAGCCGTCGCCATACGCCTCGTCGTACGGCACGTACCGGATCTGACTCGTGGATCCGGACAGCGCGATGACCCGTTCGGCCAGCTGTTGGATAGACACCTCCTCGGGGCGTCCGATGTTGAACACCTGGCCGTATGCCGCGGGCTGCACGACCAGCGCGATGAGCCCCTCCGCGGCGTCCCTGACGTGGCAGAAGGACCGGGTCTGCCGGCCGTCCCCGAAGACGGTCAACGGCTCCTGACGCAGCGCCTGATCGACGAAGCGGGGGATCACCATGCCGTAGCGCCCGGTCTGCCGCGGCCCGGCCACGTTGAACAGCCGGGCGATGACTGTCGGCACCGCGCGATCACTCCAGTAGAGATGGGCGAGCGTCTCGTCCAGCGCCTTCGCCGTTGCGTACGACCAGCGCTTGACCAGTGGCGAACCGACGACGCGGTCCTGGTCCTCGGTCAGCACCGCCCGACTGCTGCCGTACACCTCGCTGGTCGAGGCGATCAACGCCCGGGCCCCGTGGCGAGCGGCGCAGTCGAGGACGAGTTCGGTGCCGTGGACGTTGGTGCGAAGGCCGTCGAGGGGCTGCTCCATGATGAGCTTGACGCCGACCGCCGCGGCCAGGTGGAAGACCGTGTCGACCCGCGCCATCAGGTCCTCGATCAACGCTTCGTCGAGTATCGAGCCCCGCACGAATGCGTAGTCCGGACTCGCGAGCAGGTGAGCCACGTTGTCCGAGTTGCCCGTCGACAGATTGTCCACGGCGACCACCTCGTGGCCCTCCTCGAGCAGCGCCTCCGACAGATGCCCTCCGATGAACCCGGCGCCCCCGGTCACGAGTGCCCTCATGCCCACCTCCAACAGGTGTCGTCTCATGAACGCTCGACCGCAGGTGGCCTAGTGCAGTACCCAACATCGGCGCACGGATGTACGACAGATCCAATCGTTCCGGCAACCACGCAGCCGTTTATCCCGGGCCGACGGGCTTTCATTGGCTTTGCGAAATTTCTCCGATACGCCGCTGTCGAGCGTGTTAGGGCTATTCCGCGACGGAAGCCAAGGTCGCCGTTACCCGTCCTGCCAAATGCGAATGCGAGCCCAATCAGCTCAGCGCTGTCATATTTCCCGGCGTTCGGATACCTCCTGTGATCAAGGCCGGGCCGGAGCGGTCAGCCATGCGCACGGTGGTGGTGCGTGAGGTTGCGAAGTCGCTGCGCGTCGACCTGACCGCCGACGAACATGAGCACGACCGCGAGCCCACCCAGCGCGAGTGCGGTGTCGACCAGGAAGGCGGTGCGGATGCCGTCCGGGAGACTCGACGCCGTGACCACCAGCGCCGTGTTCAGGCCGAGGCCGACAGCCCCGCCGGCGATCTGGAACATGTAGACGATGGCGCCGCCCAGGCTGGCGCGGGACTCGTCGAGCGCGGTGATCGCGACGGTCGTGATCGAGGAGTAGAAGAGCCCGACCCCGACTCCGAGCACGATCATCCCGATGACGAGGCCCTGGTAGGTGTCGATGGTGTCGACCCGCGACAGCAGCAGCATTCCGGAGGCCAGACAGACCGCGCCGGTGGAGACGATCAGCTTGGGGCCCACCCGCGAGTACAGCGGCCCGGCCACGAACGAGGCGAGCGCGAACAGGCCCATCATCGGCAGCAGGCCCACGCCCGCCTTCAGCGGAGAGAAGCCGAGCTCCTTCGTCATGAACTGCGGCAGGTAGAGCAGCGCGGCGAAGAAGATGGCCGACATCAGGAGCGTCGCCAGACCCGCCGTGAAGAAGGTCCGGTTCTGGATCACGTCCTTGGGCACGAGGGCTCTTCCGCCGACGCCCCTCTCGATGGCGCCGAAGACCACGAGACCGATCGCGGCAACCGCGAAGAGTCCGAGAATGACCGGGTCGGTCCAGCCCTCGTCGGCTCCGAGGTCGAGCGCCAGCAGCAGAGCGAGCAGCGCGACCGACAGCGTGGCGATGCCGCCATAGTCGAGACGTCGATCGACGACTTCCGGCTTCGCACCGGGTATCACCCGCCATGTGACGAACGCGGCGAAGGCGGCGATCGGCAGGTTGAGAAAGAAGATCCAGCGCCAGCTCGCCAGATCGGTCAGCACGCCGCCCACCAAGGGCCCGACGGCATTTCCGAAGCCCGCCATCCCGAGGACCAGGCCGCCGGCGATCCCGGCTCGGCTCCGCGGCACGATCGCGAAGGTCATGCCGAGGATGGCTGGCCACATCATCGCTCCACCGACGCCCATGACCGCCCGCGCCAGGAGAAGCAGCCAGACGTCGTCGGCCAGGCCGGCGAGCACCGAGAAGACCGCGAAGATCGCCGATCCGATGAAGAAGATCCGCCGTCGGCCGAACATGTCGGCGAGTCGACCGCCCGTGACGATCAGAATGCCGAAGACCAGCGCGTAACCGTTGATCACCCACTGCGAAGTCGTGACGTCCGCCGAGAGGTCCTGCTCGATGGCCGGCAGGGCGATCGACAGCGCGGTGAAGTCGTTGGCGATCACCAGCACCGCGAGGCCCATGGCAACCAGGCCCAAGCCCTCGGCCCTGGTCACCGGATCCTTGTCCTGCGTCGTTGCTCTCGTCATCGCTCTGCTGCCGGATTTCGCCTCACACGTGTCACGTTCCTCCGCCCGGCATCGAGCCGCGCCGTCGTGACGCTACGTCCTGACCGACCGAACCGAAACGGGCGAAGGTCCCGATCAGCTCGGCTGGCCCGCTTGGGTGCCGGGGCAGGATGGGAGCCGTGCGTCCGGGAAGGGTCGGCTCGACACGGGTCACGCGAGCCAGCGTCGGCCTGCGGTCGGAGCGTGGTCCGACCCTCGCCGCGGTCATGATCACGATCGGACTGATCGCGCTGGAGTCGACCGTCCTCGCCACCGCCGTGCCCACGATCGTCTCCGACCTCGGTGGCTACACACAGTTCCCTTGGTTGTTCTCCGCCTACCTCCTCACCCAGGCGGCCACCGTCCCCATCTACGGCCGGCTCTCGGACATGTTCGGTCGACGGCCGATCCTCCTCGTCGGCATCGGCCTGTTCCTGGTCGGCTCGGTGCTGTGCGGTCTGGCCTGGAGCATGCCGGCGCTGATCGTGGCCCGGGCGGTGCAGGGCCTGGGCGCGGGCGCGATCCAGCCGGCCGCGATGACGATCGTGGGCGACATCTACACCGTCGCCGAGCGGGCCAAGGTCCAGGGCTACATCGCCAGTGTCTGGGGGATGTCGTCGGTCGTCGGCCCCTTGATCGGCGGCCTGTTCACCGAGTACGTCTCCTGGCGCTGGATCTTCTTCGTCAACCTGCCGATCGGCGCGCTGGCCGTGTGGATGCTTCGCCGGCACTTCCACGAGGACCTGACACCGCAACGGCATCGCGTCGACTATCTGGGCTCGACCCTGCTGAGTGTCGGATCGGCCGTGATCGTCCTCGGCCTGCTCGAGGGCGGGGTCTCGTGGGAGTGGACGTCGGTGTTGGGGATCGGCGTCCCCGCCGTCGGACTGCTCGTGCTCGGCGTCTTCGTGCTCGCCGAGCGACGGGCGCCGGAGCCGGTGCTTCCGTTGTGGGTTCTCAGGCGGCGACTGCTGGCGTGGGGCGACCTGGTACAGCTCGGGGTGGGAGCGCTGTTGATCGGGTTGTCGTCGTACGTGCCGGCCTATGTGCAGGGCGTACTCGGGCACGGGCCGCTGGTCGCCGGGCTGGCCCTGGGCGCGATGAGCGTCGGATGGCCGCTCGCCGCCGCCAGCTCGGGCCGGATGTATCTGCGGATCGGATTTCGCAACACCTCGCTGATCGGTTTGGCCGCGCTCGTGCCCGGGACGCTGCCGCTTACGCTGTTGGACTCCGGCTCACACGTCTGGCAGGTCGCACTGTGGTGCTTCCTCATCGGAATCGGGCTCGGTCTCGTGTCCAGTCCCACCCTGGTCGCGATGCAGTCCTCGGTCGGGTGGGCCGACCGGGGTGTCGTGACCGGCGCCAGCATGTTCAGCCGGACGATCGGAAGCGCGATCGGGGTCGCCGTGTGCGGCGCGCTGGCCAACGCGAGCCTGGCGGCGGGCGCGTCGTCGGCGACGATCGCGCGGGCGACGCATGACGTGTTCGTCGCCCTCGCGGTGATCGCGATGCTCATGATCGGAGCCGTGGCGGCGATGCCGGCCGCCGTCCGGCAGCCCGCGGACGAGCCCGTGGACGAGAAGCCAGCGGAGCGTGGCGCGGAGCCGTAGGCGTCGGCGGTACGGCCGGTCTCTACGCTGTGCGGCATGGACATGAAGCTGGAGCTGGTGGCGGTGCCCGTGACCGACGTCGATCGGGCCAAGGAGTTCTATCTCAAGGCGGGCTTCGTCGCCGACCACGACCATACGGTCAGCGACGAGGTGCGGTTCGTGCAGATGACCCCGCCCGGGTCGGCCTGCTCGATCGCGTTCGGCAAGGGGCTGACCCAGATGGCGCCGGGCTCGCTGGACAACATGCAGATGGTGGTCGCCGACGCCGACGCGATCCGGACCGAGCTCGTCGGCCGCGGAGTCGAGGTCAGCGAGGTCGACGAGCAGCCGTGGGGTCGGTTCGTCTACTTCAGCGATCCCGACGGCAACGGATGGGCGTTGCAGCAGCTGCCGCAGTGGTCGCAGGGCGCCGGAGGCAGTGGCGACAACCCGTACGTCTGACCTGGCCGGGCGGCTGCCGGATCACGACGACTTCCGCGTCAGCCGGTTGGCGCGATCGATGGCCTTGGCCGTCGTCCGCATCCCCTCCTTGGCCGTCTCGAGCTGTCGCTTCCGCGTCGCCTCCGTGTGGCGGACTCCGGGATTGGGCACCAGGTCGACGCAGTCCAGCCACGCCGTCCGAGCCGCGCTCACGAGCTCACGGAGCTTGCGGTCGGTGAGATGCCCGGCAATCGCGGCGAGCTGCACCTCGCGCCAGGGTCGTTCGGGGTCCATGAACCACTGACTGCCTCTGTCGCCGTGCACCAGGACGGCCTGGAACCAGCCGTGGAGTACGACGAGATAGCCCACCAGCTCGGTGGGAGGACCTCGGCGCCGGCGCCGGGATCGCGACAGCTCGATGGCCAGCGCCGTGAATCCGGCGAGCCCACCGGCGGCAGCGATCCAGTCCGCGGCAGACGGGTCTGACCAGAAGCCGTCTCGGAACACGACGCAACGCTGCCAGTCGGTGGCGGGCGAAGACAATATCGGCGACGGAGGTTAAGACCCGGAGCCCTCGACCGGCCGCTCGGTTCCGCCGAGGGCCCAGAGCCGCTCGTCTGCCCAGGCTCCGGTGATCACGACATCGGGGTCGTGGCCGTGGGCGTCCGCGAGCCTGGCCGCCAGCAGCTGGAACCGCGCGGTCAGGGGAAGCTGGGCGAGTACGGGGTCCAGGTCCGACCTGACCGTCACGTCGTGCACGGTGAGTCCCTCGCTCTCGGCCGCGGCGCCGATGGCGCCGACCAGCCCGTCGGCGTCGTCGTCCGGCTGCAGCAGGACGAGTTCGTCGCCGGCGCGCAGCGGCACCGCGCTGCCGTGCAGGAGGTACTCCGCCTCGTACCCCACGGCATGGACGCGGGCCGCCTCCCGCAGCTTCAGCGCCCCCTCGCGGGCTGTGATCGCGCTCGGTCCGGCACCGGTCAGGACGACCGTCCCCGTGCCGGACACGCCGGGTGGAGGTGCCGCCACCGCTTCCTCGACCGCATCCACGGCCCGGGCGAGCGCATCCGCGGCGAACTCCGCGGCGCCCAGCTCACCGGCGACCCTGGCGAGCGCCAGCAGCGTGCCGGTGTAGCCGAACGTGTAGGTCTCGGACCGCTCTCGAGGCGCGACGCGCACGGCCTCCGACCAGCCCGCCGTCGTCCCGGTCAGGGTGACCAGCGGTGCCGTGCCCGCACTCCGGACCTGGTCGCGCACGGTCCGCGCGAACGCGGTCTCGCCGGTATGGGAGAGGACGACGACCGCGTGGTCCCGCCACGCTCCGGCGCGAGCCGCCGTGGCCGACGACCACCAGCTCGCGTCGAGCCCGCCGCGACGCAGCATCCACGCGCCGAGCTCGGCCGCATGCTGGCTGCTCCCGGTGCCGACGAGGTGGACCCGCTCGACCCGTCGGAGCACGTCGGTCACGGCGCTGACGTCGAGCGTGAGCGTCTCGCGCAGCACCGCCGCCTCCTGATGGATGGACTCTTCGAGGTACGTCACAGCGGGATCCTCTCCTGCGGTACGCGTCACCGACGTCGACTCTCGCGGATCTCACGATGCACGTCGACCCGAAGGACGTTCTACGCCGTGGTGTCGTCCACCCAGTCCCGGATGTGCCTGCCCAGGCAACGGGTCCGCACCATCGACACCGGTCCGTCCGTCGAGCTGAGTGGGTAGCGGTCGACGACCTCCGCTGTCGCATGGCACCCCGGCTCTGGGCAGGCGACCCAGTGCTCGCTGGCGGTCTGTACGTCCGGCGTCGGGCGGAGTAGGTCGCGTGCGGACTCGTCTCCTCGCATTGTCGTCATGTCGTGCTCCGTGTCGTGCGTTCGAGCTGTCGACCTAGCGTCGGCGCCCGAGGTGGCGCTCGCCATCGGGCAGCTACCTCAGATGTCCCGGGCGGGTGACCTATGTCGCCGACTGCGCCCGAGGACTCGGTCGCCCACGCAGGGGCCCGTCACTCGGCGAGGAAGTCCAGCAGCGCCGCGTTCACCTCGTCGGCGTGGGTCCACAACATGCCGTGCGGCGCGTCAGGGATCTCCACGAGCGTGCAGTCGGCGATGAGCTCCGGCAGCCGGCGAGCTGTGGAGTCGATCGGCAGGATCCGGTCCGCGTCGCCGTGCACGACCAACGTCGGTACGTCGTTCTTGGGCAGATCGGCACGGAAGTCGGTGATCCAGGTCGGCGGTGCGGAGACGGTGGCCACCGCCGATGCGGCGGCGGCGACGTTCCAGCTGTCCCTGACGACCTCGTCGCTGATCCGCGTACCGAGGTAGTCGTCGAGGTTGTAGAAGGCCTCGAAGAAGGACGTGAGGTACGCCAGCCGGTCGTCCCCGATCGCCTCGACGATCTGCTCGAACACGCCGCTGTCGACGCCTTCGGGGTTGTCGTCCGTCTTCAGCAGGAACGGCGGAACGACGCCGATCAGCACCGCCTTGCCCACCCGCTCCGACCCGTAGCTGGACAGGTAGCGGGTGACCTCCCCGGTGCCCATCGAGAAGCCGACGAGCACCGCATCCTTCAGCTCGAGCCTCGTCATGAGGGTGTCGAGATCCGCGGCGAAGGTGTCGTAGTCGTAGCCGGTGCTGGGCTGGCTCGACTGGCCGAAGCCCCGCCGGTCGTACGTGATGACGCGGTAGCCGGCGGCGAGCAGGGCCGCCGTCTGCTTCTCCCACGAACGTCCGCTCAGCGGGAACCCGTGGATCAAGACGACCGGTTCCCCGGAGCCGACGTCCTCGTAGTGGAGCGAGATCTCGGTCGAGTTCTCGTGACCTACCGTGATGCTGGCCATGGTGTCCTCCTTGACGTCCATGTCGCTAGCCGGTCGTCGACGCGATCGCGTCGCGCACCTGGCGGGCGAAGGCCGCGGCGGAGAAGCCGGGTTCCACCTGGTCGACCAGGACGAGGTCGCTGATCGCGTTGTCGGTCCTCAGGTGGAGGATCTCCTGGTAGGCGGCCGAGTGGTACCAAGCGTTCGCCGAGTCTCGGTCCGGGAACTCCATCAGGACGACCGAGCCCGGCCAGGCGCCTTCGAGCACCTCGTCGTGCTGGCCGAGTACGAGCCACTTCCCGCCGTAGGGGGCGAAGGTCGCCTCGACTTTCTCGAGGTACTCGAGACCTCCGTCGTTCGGGACCTCGTTGGGGATGCGTAGATGGTTGATCAGGTACGTGGCCATGCGAACCTCCGTGAAGGTGTTGTCGTGACGAGAGCGGCGTTGCGGCGTCGTTCCTCGGCCTACTCCGGGAGGATGACGACGCCGGACTCCTCGTTGAACCTCAGGATTTCTGGCGTGGCGAAACGCTCGATCGTCCAGGCGGGCGGCGGCTGACCGGGCTGCGCCTGGTCGCCGTACCTGAACACGCGCTCCTCACCGCCGGGCGTGAACAGGAACAGCATCCGTACGCCGTGCACGCCGGTGTTCTTGAAGCGGTGCCGAGTGCCGCGGGGGACGAAGACGAAATCGCCGGTGCGGGCGACGAAGGTCTCGTCGCCGTTCAGGATCTCGAGATCGCCGGAGAGGACGTAGAAGGCCTCGTCGGCCCTGGTGTGGGCGTGGGCGACCGGTCCGCCGCCCGGAGGAACCGTCGCCTCGACCAGTCCGAGGGAGCCGTCGGTCGACTCGCCGGATGCCTTGATCGTGTAGGTATCTCCGGCGAACCACCAGGTGAGGCCTTCGCCCGCGGGGACGTGGATCGCTCCGCGTTTGGTGAACCGCGGGTCTTCGTTGTCGTCGAGCGGCTTGGACATCGCGGTCATGTCGGTCTCCTCGTGGTGCTGATGCCACGAGCCTGACGCGCCGAGGCGCGCCTCGCGCCCGTCAAGTCCCTGGCCCACTCCCCGGTCTCGATCCAGAGCCCCGGGGTGGTTCCGCGGCTTATCCTCAGGAGGGTGACGCAGTCCGCTCACGCGTCGCCGCCGGCGTTGCGCGGTCGCGCGGCCGAGTGTGCGAGAGTCGACGAGCTGCTCGCTGCCGTACGCGAAGGGCACAGCGGCGTCCTCGTCATGCGCGGCGAGGCCGGCATCGGGAAGACCGCGCTACTCGACTTCGCGGCCACGGGTGCAGCCGATAGTCGGGTGCTTCGCGTGTGCGGTGTCGAGTCGGAGCTCGAGCTGGCCTATGCGACCTTGCACCAACTCTGCCTGCCACTGCTCGACGGTGTCGGGCAGCTAACCGAGCCGCAGCGGGATGCGCTCGGTATGGCGCTCGGACTCAGCGGGGGACCGACCCCGGATCGGTTCCTGGTCGGCCTCGCGGTACTGACGCTGCTGTCGAACGCGGCCGACGCCGAGCCGCTCGTCGTCCTGGTAGACGACGCGCAGTGGCTGGACCAGTCGTCCGCGCAGGTGCTGTCGTTCGTCGTGCGGCGGCTCCAGGCCGAGTCGATCGCGATCCTGTTCGCGGCGCGCGACGAAGGTGCGATCGACGCGCTCGAGGGACTGCCGGAGCTGCGGATCGCCTCGTTGTCCGACGCGGACGCGCGAGAGCTGCTCGAATCGGCGGGCGTCGGACCGCTCGACGAGCGCGTGCGGGACCGGATCATCGCGGAGGCCCGCGGCAACCCGTTGGCGCTGCTCGAGCTGCCGCGAACGCTGTCGCCGGCGGGTCTCGCGGGTGGCTTCGCCGTGCCGGAAGGGATGCCGCTCGCCGGCCGGATCAAGGCGAGCTTTCTGGGCCGGGTGGCCCAGCTCGCCGACGAGACGCAGCGACTCCTGTTGGTCGGTGCGGCCGATCCGCTCGGCGATCCCGCGTTGCTCTGGCGAGCCGCCGGTGCCCTCGGCATCCCGGTCGAGGCCGCCGCGCCGGCCGAGGAGGCCGATCTGATCACCGTCGGTGCTCGCGTGACGTTCCGCCACCCGCTCCTTCGATCTGCGCTGTACACCGCCGCGTCGCCCCCGCAGCGGCGAGCCGCCCATCGTGCCCTGGCCGAGGCCACCGACTCCGCGCACGACCCCGACGGCCGCGCCTGGCACCGCGCCCAGGCCGCTCTCGCACCCGACGACGAGATCGCGGTCGAGCTCGAGCAATCGGCCGGACGGGCGCAGGCGCGCGGCGGGCTGGCGGCCGCCGCGGCGTTCCTCGAGCGGGCCGCCGAGCTGACTCCGGACACCAACCGCCGCGCTCAGCGTCGGCTTGCCGCCGCGGGCTTGAAGCGGCTCGCGGGCTTGCCCGATGCGGCGTCGACCTTGCTCGCCGACGCAGCCCGCAGCCCGCTGAGCGACCATGATCGCGCCGCGCTGCAACGGCTTCGCGGCCAGATCGCGCTCGACATGAGTCGCGACTCCGAAGCCGCCCGGTTGTTGCTGGACGCCGCCAGGCGTTTCGAGTCGGTCGATCCCGCCCGCGGACGCGACACGTACCTCGAGGCACTCTGGGCGGCGACCCGCGCCGGTCAGCTCGGGGACGGCGTCGCGGAGGCGGCGACAGCGGCCCGCTCGGCGCCGGCGGCGGTGGGCACGCCGCGTCCGACGGACCGGCTCGTCGACGGACTCGCGATCCGCTTCACCGAGGGGTACGCGGCGGCCGCCCCCAGGCTGCGAGAGCTGCTGTCCGCGGCAGCTGTCGGTGGTGCCGACGACGACGTACTCCCGGCGTTGATGGCGGCGAGGATTGCCGCGGAGCTGTTCGACGACGACGAATGGGAGCGGCTCATGACGCGCGACATCCAGGACGCGCGGGCGGCCGGTGCGCTGAGCGCGCTCCCGACCAGCCTCAACTTCCTCGCCTATCTGCGGACCCACGAATGTGAGTTGGCGGCGGCGGGAAGGTTGCTGGACGAGGCGGACGACATCACCGCGGCGACCGGCAACGCGCGGATCTTGAACGGCCGGCTGCTGCTGGCGGCGTATCGCGGCGACGTGTCGACGGCGGAGACGCTGGGTGGAGAGGAGCGGCAGCAGCTGGCGCGCGAACGTGGCGAGGGTCTCGTGCTCACGCTCATCGATCACTCGCGCGCCGTCCTCGACAACAGCCTCGGCCGCTACGAGACCGCGTTCGACGCTGCCCAGCGCGCGACCGTGGACGACAACATGTTGAGCACGTGGTCGCTACCCGAGCTGATCGAGGCGGCAGCCTACTCCGATCGGTCGACGGTCGCCGTAGAGGCGGTCGAGCGGCTCGCGGAGCGGACCCGGGCAGCCGGGACGACGTTGGCCCGGGGCCTCGAGGCGCGTTCGCGAGCGCTCGCGAGTGACGGTTCGACAGCCGAGGAGCTCTACCTGGAGTCGATCGATCTGCTCACGAGGACGCGGATGCGGCTGCACCGCGCGCGTGCGCAGCTGGTGTACGGCGAGTGGCTGCGCCGCGCGAACCGGCGACTCGACGCGCGGCGCCAGCTCCGCGCCGCGCACGAGACGTTCATGGTCGGCGGCGCGGATGCCTTCGCCAGGCGAGCGAGCCGCGAGCTGTCGGCGACGGGTGAGACGGCGCGCAAGCGAACGGACGAGACACGTGGCCAGCTGACCGCGCAGGAGCAGCAGATCTCCCGGCTCGCCTCCGAAGGAATGACCAATCCCGAGATCGGTGCCCAGCTCTTCCTCAGTCCTCGGACGGTCGAGTGGCACCTGCACAACATCTACACCAAGCTCGGCATCAGCTCGCGTAGGGAGCTGTGGGTCACCGCCGCCCGACCCGAACGACCACAGCCCCAGGTCTAGGACTGTCGCCACCGGCGGCGGCGTCGCACACATCAGGTGCGTCGCCGCCGCCCGGCTGCGACTAGTTGCGTACGACGGTCAAGGTCACCTGGTCGTTCCGGTACGACACCCGGAACGTGTGGCCGTCGGCCCTGACGTGATCTCCTTCGCGAATCCCGTCGAACCTGCCGTCGACGTCTCCACCGTCCATGATCGTCAGGACGGTCCCTCGGGTCAGCTGACCGTCCACGTCGACGGACAGCCGACCGTCCAGCTCGATGTCATCCGCCGCCGTGACGCTGGTGTAGTCGTCGTCGCCCGCGATGGTGACGGCGAAGCGACCGTCGTCGTCGATTCGGATGTCCCCGTCGACGGTCAGGACGTTGCCCGGCGTGACGGGCACCTCGGTGATCAGGGCGGCTTCCTCGGCCGTGAGCCCTGGTCGCAGGGTGCCGTCGTCGACGTTGACGTCGTCCTCGACGGTGCCGCTGCCGCCGAGCGTTCCGTCTCGCACGTCGATCGAGCTCGCGTGCGAGCCGACGACGGAGAGCTTGCCGTCGCGGACGGTGCTCTCGCCGTGCCAGGTGTTGGTGCCGGCGAGGAACAGCGTGCCGTCCCCACGCTTGGTCAGGCTGCCCTCGTACACCCGGTGCTCGCGCGCTCGCTCGCGGCGGGTGCCGATGGCGAAGTCCGACTTGTCGATATCGCTCGCGTCGGGCGGCAGGCCGTCGGTCCAGCCCCGATCGATCTTGGTCTGCTCCCAGGCGGCGTCCTCGGCGATGTCCTCCTGCTCACGGGCGCGGATCGCGACGTCGGAGATGTCGTTCGCCCAGACGTCGCTGTATCCCTTCGTGTTGATGTCGGTCGGTCCCAGGAGCTGTCCCGGACCCCGCATGGCCTCCCGCAGGCTGACCGTGTGCCAGCCGTTGCGGGCGTCCGGAACCTGCACGATCTGGCCGGCGGTGGGGTTCGGGACCGCCGTGCCGGACGCGTCGTTGATCGTCGCGTTCTGTCGACCGGTGGTGAGCATCGTGTAGAGCGCCTGCTCGTTGGTCATGTACGGGAAGCGCTGCATGATGAGCGACAGCGCCGCCGCCGAGTGCGGACCGGCCATCGACGTTCCCGAGGCGCTGCGGTAGCGGGCCTGCGGCACCCCGTCGACGAGCTCCACCCACGTGCTGTTGATCTGCCGGCTCGGTGCGGTGACGCACGACCACTTCGCCAGACCGCACTGGTTGAACTCCTGGGTCCCCGGGACCAGCACCGAGCCGTCGGCGTTGAACGTGCGCCCGATGTTGGGGTTGATCCCCGACGTCGTGTACCACTGGCCCTCCAGGTCGGGCAGGAAGTACGGCGCGGCCGCCCGGGCCGTCGGGTTCCGGACGCCGGCGTTACCGGCGGTGAACTGCATGATCGTGCCGGTCCGGGCGACCTTGATGGCGCCGTTCAGCCAGTGCACCGTGTTGCCGTTCGCGTCCTCGACACCGTCCGGGGTCGAGATGTAGCGCCACGCCGCGTTCAGGCCGAAGGTGTCCGGGCCGCCGGGCGGCGGGTCGTACGTGTCGTAGTTCTCCGTCGGCGGCGCGCTGCCCCAGCTGGTGGTGATGATCCGGATGGGCTTGCGGTTGGCGGTCCTCGCCTTGCTCACGGCCTGGTAGACGTTGGAGAGATAGGCGTTGTCCGGGATCCGCTCGGGAGGCGCGTCGGCCGGCACGAGACCGTAGTAGACGCCGTCGGTCCTGTGGGTGTTGCCGGAGTAGACGTTGGCGTTGAACGCGACGCCGTGCATGTTGGCGGCGGGCCCGTCGGGCTGTTCCTCGCCGACGCCGTCGCGGCTCGCGGCGATCGTGCCGCTGACGTGGGTGCCGTGACTGTCGTTGTACGCCGGGTCGTAGGTGCCCGGCGTCGGCCCGGTCTCGCCGCCCTGGGCGACGACCGAGAAGTAGCGATCCCCGATCTCGTAGTCGGTGTCGAGGCTGCCGTGCTCGCGCATGTGCCCGGCGAAGTAGCCCGAGTCGACCATGCCGATGTTCATGCCGGTGCCGGAGTATCCGGCGGCGTAGGCGAACTCCGCGCCGATCGACACCAGGCCGTTGTCGCGCAGGAACTCCGGGGTACGCCAGCTCGCGGGATCGCCCAGCTGGCCGGGATCTCCCTCGTACGTCTCGATCGGCGGCGGGGGCTCTGACAACCCCGCCGTGGCGGTCGTCGACGGCATCACGGCCGCGACCCCTGCCATCAACGAGGCGCCCGCGAGCGCGGCAAGCCTTCGTGTCATCGGTTCTCACCTCTCCTGAGTCGACCCCCCCGGCCCCTGGAGGAGAGTGGGCACGGGCAGCCACCTCGAGACTGGACCGTGACAACAGGCTCGAAGCTATCCCGGTGTCGGCCGCCGGGCATCCGTCATCTGCCGGAAGATCCCGCCGTCGACTCCGTCGGGTGTCGGTCGTCCGGCCGGACCGGCTTCGGCGGACGACTCGGCTCACCAGGGCGGGCCAGGCGGTCAGCGCAGGTCTCGGCCGACCATCCGCGCGTACGCGCGCTGTCCGCCCTTGGTGGGGTGGAGCATGCCCTTGGTCCTGGGACCCTTGATCCACGACTTCCCGCTGCACAGGCGATGACCGTCGAAGGCCCGGTTGACCCCCGCGTAGCGCAGCCAGTCCTCCTCGCCGGCGGTGTGGCGCAGCTCGTCGTTGATGACGTGCACCTTGGACTCGACCCAGCGCTTCTCGGCCTTCGTGACGCCGCGGGTCGCCCGGCAGCGCTTCGGTCCGAACGGGTCGTAGTAGCCCGTGATCGACGCGCGTGGCTCGCGGGTGTCGTTGAGCCAGGCGCGGTACTCCACCTCCGTGCGCATCCGCCACTGCTCGTAGCGGAAGTCCTGCCTGAGGACGCGGAACAGGTTGTTGTCCATGTCCGACCCGCAGCGTGCGACGTAGCACTTGGCGATGAAGTAGCTCCAGCGCATGTCGTTGGCGCCGATCGTGATGCTCAGCAGTCGCGGTGAGCGCCGCGAGAACACCCGCTTGATCTGCTCGGGCAGCTCGACGTCGCCGATCTGCTGCTGTCCGTACAGGCCTTCGTCGAACTTGGCGCCACTGCAGGCGACGAAGCTTCGCAGCCGCGCGTCGATCCGACCGGCGACCCGCTTCGGGTACGCCTTGGACGAGCGCTTGCAGAGTCGGTCCTGGTGGGTGGTCTGCGTGCCGGGCCGTAACCCGAAGCCGGCCGCCACCGAGTCACCCAGCGCCGCGTAGCCGGCTCTTCGCGCGGGTGGCTCCGCGCTACCGGCCGTGCTCCCGGCGGCCGGCGGGACCGCGACGAGAGCCGCGCCGGCCAAGGCCAGGACCGCGAGCCATCCGATCGTCGTCCGATTCGACGTTCTGCCCATGGGATCCCTCCTCCACCTCGTTCAGGCTACGTCGTTTCGGGCGATTTCGGACCCGTCATCCTCCGCAATGCCTCGACCAGGTCGGCGGCCGATGGCGCGTGCTCCGGATCGAGGAGCCATTGGGTCGCCAGACCGGCTTGGACGGCGAGCAGGAGAGAGCCGACCGTGCGCGCCGTTTCCGCGTCGACCTCGCTCTCGTCGACCTCGTCGAACATCGCCGTCAACCCGGGTCGAGCCGCTTGGTAGGCGGTGGCGATCTGCTCGCGCAGCTCCGGGGCGTGCTGGGCCCGCGAGAACGCCTCGAATCCGGCGACCCACAGCATGCGATGGGACTCGAACGTCCCGATCAGCAGGGTCCACAGCGACTCGAGGCGCTCGAGCGTCCCCGGTCGGCCGTGGGCGGTGGCGAGCAGCTGGTTCATCTCCTCGCCCCATTCCTCGAACGCCTCGATCATCGCCGTGTTGAGGAGCGCCTCGGTGGAGCCGTAGTGATAGCCGATCGATCCCAGATTCGTGCCGGACGCCGCCACGATGTCGCGCGCGGTCGTGCGGGCGTACCCCTTCTCCAAGAGGCATCGCTTGGCGCCCTCGAGGAGCCGTTCGCGGTGACTCATGCGAGGACCCTAGCAAACGACTTGGACACGCGTCTTATACATACGTATAGTACAAGCGTCCATCGAAGAAGGGAGCGACCCATGACCGACATCGGCGCTCACGGCCGGGCAGCCGTGCGGCTCGCCGCGGTCAGCAAGGTCTACGGAACTCGGGACAACACCGTTCGCGCGCTCGACGCCGTCTCCTTGACGGTGCCGTCCGGAACCTTTACCGCCGTGATGGGGCCGTCCGGCTCCGGCAAGACGACGCTTCTGCAAGTGGCCGCCGGCCTCGACGAGCCGACCTCCGGTGACGTCTTCGTCGCCGGAGTCCAGCTGCGCGGCAACGAGACGCAGCTGACCGAGATCCGCCGCGATCTGGTCGGGTTCGTCTTCCAGCAGTTCAACCTGCTCCCGGCCCTGAGCGTGCTGCAGAACGTTCTGTTGCCGCTGCGGCTCGCCGGGCGGGAGGTCGACACCGCCGGCGCGAAGCGAATACTCGAACGAGTCGGGCTCGCGGACCGGCTCGACCATCGGCCGGCAGAGCTGTCCGGCGGCCAGCAGCAACGCGTCGCGATCGCTCGGGCACTCGTCATGAGTCCGACCGCCATCTTCGCCGACGAGCCCACCGGCGCGCTGGACAGCCGTAGCGCGGCCGACGTCCTGGCACTGCTCCAGGAGGCCGTACGCGACTTCGGGCAGACCGTGGTCATGGTCACGCACGACCCGATCGCCGCGGCGCACGCCGACTCGGTGCTGTTCCTCGCCGACGGCCGCATCGTCGGCACCTTGGCCAGCCCCACCGCGGAGGCGGTGGCCGAGCGGATGACCCATCTGGCCGACGCCGACGGCGACCCGCGACTCGCCATGGCGGGAGGCGAGTGACCAATGCTGGCATTGGCCGTCCGGTCCCTGCGCGCCCGTCTCGGCGGCTTCGCCGCGAGCATCGTCGCGACCTTTCTCGGCGCCACGATCCTGATGGCCTTCGCGTCCCTGCTCGACACGCGCGGCGGCGGTGGGCTCGACTCGACGAGCCGCAACACGCTCCTGATCGTCGCGGTCGTCGTCGGCGGCTGGGGTCTCCTGATCGTCGCCTTCGGCATCGCGGCCACGCTCACGCTGTCGGCCCGGCAGCGCGCCAACGAGATCGCGCTGCTGAAGAGCGTCGGCGCGACGCCGGAGCAGGTCGGCCGGCTGATCGTCGGCGAGGCGGCCCTCGTGTCCGTGGCCGCGGCCCTGGCCGCGATCGTTCCCGCGATGTTGACCGGACGACTCCTGCTCGAGCTCCTGCAGGACACCGGGCAGGTGGGGGAGACCGTGACCTATCGCTTCGGAGCGATCGCCCTCGCGATGGGGCTGGGGATCACGTTCCTCGCCGCCGTTATCGCCGCCGTGGTCGCGGCTCGAAGGGCCGCCGCGATGCGGCCCGCCGAGTCGCTCCTCGCGGCCGCGGTCGATGACGCTCCGCTGTCGAAGCGACGCGTCGTCATCGCCGGCGTGTTCCTCTTCGCCGCCCTGAACACGGCGGTCACGACGATCACGGTGTTCCACGGCAAGGGCATCGACGCGATGCAGACTGCCGGTCAGGGGTCGATCTGCGCCGCGATCGGCTTCGCCCTGCTCGCCCCGCTGCTGGTCAGGCGGGTCACGACGCGAATCACCACGCGTATCGCACGGGCCGGTGCGAGCGGCTACCTCGCCGGGCTCAACGTGAGTCAGCGCAGCCAGCAGATGGCCAACGCGCTGATGCCGATCATCCTCTTCACCGGGATCGCGCTCGGCACGCTCTACATGCAGAGCATCGAGAACGGGGCGCCCGCCGGCACCAGCGGCGAGACCGTCGCGGGCGCCAAGAACGTCGAGACGCTCAACTTCGTCATCGTCGGCATGATCGCGGTCTTCGCGGCGATCCTGCTCGTCAACACCCTGGTCGCGGCGACGGTCCACCGCCGGCAGGAGTTCGCGCAGTTGCGGCTCACCGGCTCCACCCCGGCGCAGGTGCGGCGGATGGTGACCCTGGAGAGCGTGGTCCTCCTGGCGACCGGCGTGCTCTTCGGCTCGCTCGCCGCGATCTTCACGGTCGTGCCGTACAACATCGCCCGAACCGACTCGGTGCTTCCCGACAGCGCCGCGATCTACGTCGGGGTCGTGGCGAGCGCCGCGATCCTGACCCTGGCGGCCGGCGCTGGTGCGACTCGTCGGGCGCTTCGGTCGCCCGCGGTCGAGGCGGTGACGGTCTGATGGCGAAGGATCTGATCACCGGGTCGCCGCTGCGAGGGATCGCCCGATTCCTCACCGGCGACACGACGGATGTGAGCTCAGCGACGCCCGAGGCCAGGCGTCGCGCTCGGGTAGCGATCCACGCCGGCACGGTGGTCGTCGTCGGCGTCGTGCTGACCATCGTCTGGGCGACGACGAGTCGCGGGTTCTACTGGCCGATCCAGGCGCTGCTGCCGCTCGCGCTCAGCGTCGGCGTCCACGCCTGGATCGTTCGAGTCGCCGAGCGTCCCGAGCCGCGATCCCGCTTCGCCGACCCCTGGCTCGCGGGACATCTCGGAGTATCAGCCTTGATGTGGCTCTATCTCGTCGGCCTCTGGGCCGTCGGGAACCGCGGCTACTTCTGGCCGGCGTGGGCGTTGCTCGGACTCGCCGCCCTGGCCGGCCTGCACGCAGTGGCGGTCGGCCGCCGCGGACGCGACGACCCGTCGGAAGCCGTTCGGCGGTAGGGAGCCAGCGCTCACCCCTCTCCCATGGCGCGATCCGTGGGGAGCGTGTCGTGGACGCCACCACGAGTGCCGAGCAGGCTGGAGGCATGGCCACCGAGGACCGTCCCGCTCCAAGCGCTCCACCACCGTCGCGCCAGCGCCTGGTCGTCGTCCTGACGCGGGGTCGGAAGGTCCAGCTCGCCGGCATCGGCCTGCTCCTCCTCGCCGGCTCCGGGCTCACCCTGGCCGGCCCGCAGCTGCTCCGCGTGTTCATCGACCACGCCACGCTCGGCCGGCCACTGTCGCTGCTGGCCGTGATCGCCGGTGCCTTTCTCGCGGTCTCCTTGCTGCAACAGGTGCTCGCCGTCGCCGTCGCCTATGCCAGCACCCACGTGGCGTGGGTCGCGACCAACGCACTCCGCGAGCAGATCGCGAAACATGCGCTCGGCCTCGACCTGTCCTTCCACGACGCCCACTCGCCCGGCGAGCTCATCGAGCGCACCGACGGCGACGTGACGGCGCTTTCGACGTTCGTGTCCTCGTTCATCGTCCAGATGGCCGGCAGCACGCTGACCCTCGTCGGAGTGCTCGTGGTGGTGATCCTCGAGGACTGGCGGATCGGCCTGAGCATGCTCGGCTTCGTCCTCGTGGCCGCCGTCGCCGTCGGCGGGCTGCGCAACGTCGCGGTGCCACGGGCGACCGAGCGCCGGGCCGCCTCGGCCACGCTGTTCGGCGAGATCGAGGAGCGGCTCACCGGCGCCGAGGAGCTCCGGGCGAACGCCGGCGGCAGGTACGCGGTGCGGCGCTTCCAACGGACGCTGGATCAGTTCGTCCGCACGTCGCTTCGAGCGTCGATGGCGACCCGTACGGTGTGGGTCGTCACCGGTCTGGTCTTCGCCGCGGGCGGCGTCCTGAGCCTGCTGGCGGGCACGCTCCTCTACGAGGCCGGCGCGGTCAGCCTAGGGACGGTCTACCTGCTGTTCCGCTACACCAGCCTGCTGCGCACCCCGCTCGACCAGATCGCCGAGCAGCAGCAGGTGGCGCAGGAGGCCATCGCCGGCTTCAGCCGCATCCAGCAGCTGCTCGACGAGCGGCCCTCGGTCCGCGACACCGGGACTACGCCACTGCCGGTCGGGCCATTGGCGGTGGCGCTGGCCGGCGTCGGCTTCGCCTATCCGACGGGGGAGAAGGTGCTGCGCGGCATCGATCTTCGCCTGACCCCGGGTACGGCGCTCGGCGTCGTCGGGCGTACGGGCAGCGGCAAGACCACGCTGGCCCGGCTCCTGCTTCGGCTGCTCGACCCGACCGAGGGAGTCGTACGGCTCGGCCACGTCGACGTGCGTGACGTGCCGCTGGCCGACCTGCGTCGACGCGTCGCGCTGGTGACCCAGGACGTGCAGCTGTTCGACGCGTCCGTACGCGACAACCTCACGCTGTTCGGGGCCCTTCCGGCCGACGACCGACACTTGGTCGACTTGCTGGCCGAGCTGGGCCTCGGGTCCTGGTACGACGCGCTGCCGCAGCGCCTGGACAGCCGGCTCGGACCTGGCGGCGCGGGTGTGTCGGCGGGCGAGGCGCAGCTGGTGGCGTTCGCCCGCGCGTTCCTGCGCGACCCGGGCCTGGTCGTCCTGGACGAGGCGACGTCGCGGCTGGATCCGGTCAGCGAGCGGCGGATCGAGCGAGCGATCGACAAGCTGCTCGCCGGCCGGACCGCGGTCGTCGTCGCGCACCGACTCGGCACGCTCGACCGGATGGACGAGATCGTCGTGCTCGACCGTGGCCGGATCGTCGAGCACGACTCCCGTCAGGGCCTGGTCGACGACGCCGGGTCCCGGTTCGCCGGCCTCCTCGCGACGGCCTCGGCCGGAGTGGCGCGATGAGCGCGCGGCGGCAGTCGACCTGGCGGGTGGCCGCGCGGATCGCCGGCTATCGGCGCGGGCTGTTCGCGCTCAGCCTGCTGCAGCTGGTGGCGTGGAGCAGCTCGCCGCTGCTGGTCGGCTGGCTGCTGCAACTCCTGTTCGACTCCCTCAGCGGCGCCGCGACGGTCGGACTCGGCGTGTACGAGATCGTCGCGGTGCTGGCGGCGGCCGAGACCGCGACCCTCGCGGTGATGTGGGGTGGCATCGTCCGGGCCCGGTGCTGGGAGCGGATGCGCGGCCTGCTCCGGCTCAACCTGCTGCGCGCCCAGATGCACAGCGGCGGACCGGAGGCCGGGACGTCGGCCACGTCGCCGGGCGAGGCGATCAGCCGCTTCCGCGACGACGTCGACGACTTCCTCGCCTTCCTCGAGACCGCGGCCAACGCGGCCGGGAAGATCGTCTTCACGGCGGGGTCCCTGACCGTCATGCTCGCCATCGACCCGCTCATCGCGATCGCCGTCGCCCTGCCCCTGGTTTCGGTCGTGGTCGTCACGAGGCTGGCGAGCCGGCGGATCCGCGCCCACCGTGCGACGTACCGCGAGGCCACGTCGGCCGTGACGGGACTGCTCGGCGAGCTGTTCGGCGCCGTGCTCGCGGTGAAGTCCGCACACGCGTCCGACGGTGTGCTTCGGCACCTCGTCCGCCTCAACGACCGCCGTCGGCGCGCCGGGCTGCGGGACCAGCTCGTCACGCAACTGCTGAGCAGGTTCAACCGCGCCACCGTCGACCTGAGCGTCGGCGTGGTCCTGCTGCTGGCGGTTCCGGCGATGCACCGGGGGGACTTCACCGTCGGAGAGCTCGCCCTCTTCGTCAGCTACGTCGGCAGCCTCGTGTGGGTGCCGCACTACATCGGCCAGCTGCTCGCTCGACACCGCCAGGCCGGGGTCGCGATCGAGCGGATGACGGCCCTCCTCCCACCCGCGCGGCCGGAGGCACTCACGGTGCACCGACCCCTGCTGGACTCGGATCCGCCACCCCCCGCACTCCGGGCCCGCCCGGCGCTGGAGCGGCTCACCGTACGCGGCCTCACCGCCGTCCACCCCGGCTCCGGCCGCGGGGTGGACGACGCGGATCTGACTGTGGAGCGCGGGACCTTCACCGTGGTGACCGGGCCGGCCGGGGCCGGCAAGACCACGCTGCTCCGCGCCGTCCTCGGGCTGCTGCCGGCCCAGGCCGGGTCGGTGCGCTGGAACGACGTGGTCGTCGACGACCCGGCGGCGTTCTTCCCGCCACGAGCGTCGTACGTCCCCCAGGTGCCGCGGCTGTTCAGCGAGACGCTGCGCGACAACCTGCTCCTCGGCCGCGACGACGCGTCCGGTCTGGCGTCGGCGGTGCGGACGTCGGTCCTCGACCAGGACGTGGCCTCGATGCCGGCCGGGCTCGACACCGAGGTGGGCGCCCGCGGCGTCCGGCTGTCCGGAGGGCAGGTGCAGCGCGCCGCGATCGCGAGAGCCCTGGTGCGTCGGACCGACCTGCTGGTCCTGGACGACGTCTCGAGCGCCCTGGACGTGGAGACCGAGCGCCGGCTCTGGGACCGACTGCTCGCCGACACCGGCCTTACCCTCCTGGTCGTCTCCAACCGGGCGGCGACGATTGCCCGAGCCGATCAGGTGATCCACCTCGACCACGGCCGTGTCCAGCCGGGTCCGGTGCGGGTACGCCCCGCGGAGGACGCCGATGCGGCCTGATGGCGCGATCTGTGGGCAACTCGTCCTGGACGCCATCACGAGTGTGGAGGCACCCTGGGAGCATGGAACCAGGGAAGGTCACCTTCGTCATCTTCGACCGCTACGAGTCGCTCGACCTCGCCGGTCCGTACGAGGTGTTCGGAGAGGCCGGCTACGAGCTCGAGGTCGTGGCGTCGAAGACGGGCCCGGTCCGTTCGAGCAAGGGGCTGCCGGTGCACCCCGACCGCTCGGTGCGAACGGCGGACCCGCGCGACATCGACACGTTGCTCGTCACGGGCGGGGACGGTGTGTTCGCGGCCAGGTCCAACCGGAGGCTCGTCGACTGGATCGTCGCCGCGGCCGCCTCGGCCACGCGGGTGGCCTCGGTCTGCAGTGGCGCCTTCCTGCTCGCCGAGGCGGGACTGCTGGACGGTCGCCGTGTGACGACGCACTGGCGGAAGGCGGACCGGCTGGCCGCGGACTACCCGGACGTGGTCGTCGACGTCGAGCCGATCTTCATCCAGGACGGGCGCTACTGGACCTCCGCCGGGATCACGGCCGGCATGGACATGGCACTCGCGTTGGTCGAGTCCGACCTCGGCCCGCGGTCCGCGTTAGACGTCGCCCGGGAGCTGAACCTGTTCCTGCGGCGCCCTGGCAACCAGTCGCAGTTCAGCGTGCCGCTGTGGTCGACGCCTCCGGAGAACGACGTGCTGCGCCGCGTCGTCGATGCCATCCATACCGATCCCGGTGGCCGCCACGGGATCTCGGATCTGGCGGAGGTGGCCGGCCTGAGCCCGCGGCACCTGCAGCGACGGTTCACCAGCGAGGTCGGGCTGCCGCCGGCCGCGTACGTCGAGCGGGTCCGGATCGAGGCGGCCCAGCGGGACCTGTCCGAGCGGGACGACCCGGTCGAGGCGATCGCCCGCCGCTACGGGTTCGGGACCGCCGAGACGCTGCGGCGGACGTTCCATCGGATCGTGGGCATCGCACCCTCGGACTACCGCGCCCGATTCCGTACCGCGAGCGCATAGCCGCCTGGCTGACGGGTCGGACGGCGGCTCACTCGTCGACCGGCCGGACCTCCCAGACCTGCGCCACGGCGCCGTCGCCGCGCGTCTCGGTACGGTCGGTCGCCACCGCCTGCCGGGACAGCAGCCCGAGGGTGCGGCGTACCTGGTCCTCGGCGCTGGCCGTCCTGGTGTCGAGCCATCGGCCGTCGAGGTTGGCGGGCAGGAAGAACGCGGGCGCGTCGGGGGCGGGCCGGATCACGATGTAGTCGGTCACGCCACGAGGGTAGTCACAGCACCGAGCTGCCCTCGCCGGCACCGCCGGCCTGCTCCTCGAAGGTCTCGTGCTCCAGCAGGTGCAGGATCGGCACCTCCAGCTTGCGGCGGGCTCGCGACGTCCAGTCGACGTGGAAGAACTCCTTCACCACGTGCGGCTCGGTCAGGATGATCGCCTCGGACGCGCGGTGCTGGGTGACCATCGTGGCGAGCGTCTCGATCGGGTCGCGGTTGGTGCATCGCCCGTCGGCGTGATGCCCGGTGCCCTCGAGCAGCGCGATGGTGGCGTCGAGCCCGCGCCGGGCGGAGTCTTCACACTCGTGCTGCAGCCGGACCAGGTCCTCGCCGGTCATGGGTGCGGTCGGTGGCACGAACTCCGGCCCGAGCAGGGAGCCCATGGAGCTCTCCATGCGGGCGGCGGCCTCCTCGACCGGCAACACGACGTGATAGCCGACGGTGTCTTCGATGTCCTCGTGCAGGCTGGCGACCTGCTGGGCATCGAGCTCACTGAGCTGGCGCTCGATCAGTAGGACCACGTCATACATGAGCATCACGCTCCTGGGTTCAAGCGTACGAAGCCGGTTGATCGGTGACAATGGCGCCATGCGACTTCCGGTCATGCCTCCAGTGCCACCGATGCTGGCGAAGGCAGTCAAGCAGATCCCCGACGGCAATCTGAGCTTCGAACCCAAATGGGACGGTTTCCGCTCGATCATCTTCCGCGACGGCGACGAGGTGGAGATCGGCAGCCGCAACGAGCGGCCGATGACCCGCTACTTCCCCGAGCTCGTCGACGCCGTCCGCGAGCATCTGCCGGAGCGGTGTGCGGTCGACGGCGAGATCATCGTCATCGGCGAGTCCGGGGACCGGCTGGACTTCGAGGCGTTGCAGCAGCGGATCCACCCCGCGGAGAGCCGGGTCCGGCTGCTGTCGGAGCAGACGCCGGCGCGGTTCGTCGGCTTCGACCTGCTGGCGCTCGACGACACCGACTACACCCAGGCGCCGTTCGCCGAGCGTCGGGGGGCGTTGGTCGAGGCGCTCGCGAAGGCCGGTCCTCCGGTGCACCTCACGGCCGCGACGACCGACCGCGACGTCGCGGAGCGCTGGTTCCACCAGTTCGAGGGCGCCGGTCTCGACGGGCTGATCGCGAAGCCACTCGACGGGCTCTACCTGCCAGACAAGCGGACGATGTTCAAGGTCAAGCACGAGCGCACCGCCGACTGCGTCGTGGCCGGCTACCGGGTCCACAAGAGCGGGCCGGACCGCGTCGGCTCGCTGCTGCTCGGGCTCTACAACGACGCCGGCGACCTGGCCAGCGTCGGGGTGATCGGCGCCTTCCCGATGGCCCGGCGCAAGGAGCTGTTCGAGGAGATGCAGCCGCTGGTCACGACGTTCGACGACCACCCGTGGGCGTGGGCCAAGCAGGAGGAGGGGGCCCGGACGCCGCGCTCCGGCGAGACCAGCCGCTGGAACGCCGGCAAGGACCTGTCGTTCGTGCCGCTGCGGCCCGAGCGGGTCGTCGAGGTCCGGTACGACCACATGGAGGGCATCCGGTTCCGGCACACGGCCCAGTTCGTACGCTGGCGGCCGGACCGAGAGCCCGAGTCGTGCACGTACGAGCAGCTCGAGGAGCCGGTGAAGTTCGACCTCGCCGACGTGCTGAGCACGCGCTCGTAGCCGGCGCGGGCGTCAGGCCCGATCCGAGCCGGTGATCGCGGCGATCTCGGCCCGCTCCTCGGCGGTGAACGCGCGAAGGACGCAGAACTCGTTGCCGTCCGGGTCGGCCAGCACGACCCAGGACACGTCGTCGCCCTGGCCGACGTCGATCCGGCTCGCGCCGAGCGACTCCAGCCGGGCGACCTCGGCGGCCTGGTCCGCCGGCCGCAGGTCCGGATGCCAGCGGTTCTTGACGGTCTTCGCCTCGGGGACCCGGAGGAAGAGCAGGTCCGGCGCGACCCCGTCCTGCGGACTGCCGGCGGGCGGCTCCAGCACGACCTGGTCGTCGGTCTCGTAGGTCCGCCGCCAACCGAGCGCCGCCTGCCAGAAGGAGGCCGTGCGGTGCGGGTCGGTCGAGTCGAGGTTGAAGCACTGGATCGTCAGCTCGGGCATGCCCGCATGCTGCCAGCAGTGGCTTAGGGGACGGAAGCGACCGTGGCTTCGACGCGGAGCGACGCGGCGACGTCCGCGCCGATCAGGTCGACGGCGTGGTGGGCCGCGGAAAGCTTGCCGGGGAAGTTCAGGAACGCGTGCATCGTGTCCGCGTACTCCACGTGGGTCGCCTCGACGTCGTGCTCCCGGAGCCGGCGTACGTAGTCCCGCGCGTCGTCCCGGAGTGGGTCGCGACCGGCGCCGATCACCAACGCCGACGGGAGGCCGGTCAGGGTCTCGGCGCGTAGCGGTGCCGCGTACGGCGTGACCGGATGACCGGCGAGGTACTGCTCGTGCATCCACCTGCCGCCGCTCGAGGTCAGGAACACGCCGTCGAACAGTCGGTGCGACTCGGACTCGCGATCGAAGTCGAGCGCTGGGTAGCACAGGATCTGGCGGGCCGGGAGTGACCCACCGAGGTCGCGGGCGAGGAGGCAGGCTCCCGCGACCAGGGCGGCGCCTGCGCTCTGCCCACCGGCGACGACCCGTCCGTCGCCGCGGATCTCGTCGCCGTGCGCCAGCAGCCACTGGAGAGCGTCGTACGCGTCGTGCAGCCCGGCCGGGAAGGGGTGCTCCGGCGCGAGTCGGTAGTCGAGCGACACGACTGTGACTCCGGCACGAACGGCGATGCCGGCGCACCCGGTGTCGAGGTCGGCGATCGCTCCGCCGACGAACCCGCCGCCGTGCAGCCAGAGCACGAGCGGTTGTCGCTCTGCGTCGCCGCCCCGGTAGAGCCGGACCCGTCGAGGACCGGCGCGCAGCGGCAGGTACAGGTCGACCTGCCGGGCCCGCGGGTCCGGCCGGCCGGCGAACTCGGGATCGGGTGGCGTCACTCGACTGGCCACGAGTTCGTCGTACGCGATGCCGCCCTCCTGGTTGCCGATCCGGGCCAGCAGCGCGTCGGTCTGTGCCGCGAAGCCGGGCTCGTCGACGATCCGAGTGTCGGGCGGCGTCGTCATGACCGGATCCAGTCGAGCTCGCCGAGGTGGATCGAGGCGTGGACGTACGACGGCTTTCCCGGCACCGTCATCGCGTGCTGGGCCATCGCGCCGACACCCCCCGCGTCGCCGTCGGGCACCCACTCGGTCTCGGTGTAGCCGAGGAGCTCGGTGAGCAGGGCGTCGTGGGTGGTCTGGAGCCGATGCAGCAGCAGTGCGGCCGGCACCTCGCGCCCGGCCAGGACGCCGGCGCGGTTCAGCATCCGGCCGGCCTCCGGTGTCTCCCAGCGGGGGTCGAGACTCCAGTGCTCGCGGCCGGCGCGGCGTTCGGTCAGGACCGCCAGGTTGATCTCGTCCCACATCAGGACATGGGCCAGCAGGTCGTGCAGGGACTCGCAGAAGTCGCCGAGCGGTCCGGATTCGACTCGGTAGCGAGCGGCCAGCTCCTCGGCCGATCGGCCTTCGAGTCGGCGCAGCAGGATGCCGTGGTCGGTCGCGATCCGGTGGGCCGCCTCGGACAGGGGCAGCGTGGTGTCGGTGTCCATGCGGCCAGCGTCCCGAGCGGCCGTCCGTGGGGCCAGCGGACTGACGGATTCCGTCAGCCGTCCCGTCGTCCGAGTGACACCGTCAGGTGAGTCAGCGCAGCAGCAGGTACGCGAGCTCGTCGCCGAGTCCGCGTACGGCGTCGAGGTCCAGGCCGTACTGGACGTACCGGCCGCGTCGAGTCGGCCGCGCGAGACCCGCCCTCGCCAGGGACCGCAGGTGCCGGTTGACCAGGGTCGGATCCATCCGCCACAGCGCCGCGATCTCGCCGGCCGTCCGGGGCTCGGTCGCGATCGCTCGGGCCACCTCCAGCCGGCCGGGATGGGCGAGCGCCGCGGCCCGAGCCGACACCTCGGCCACGGGCGCGACCGGGACCGGGCCGGCCACCGACCGTGCCGGGCAGATCAGCAGCAGCGGCTGTCCGGACACGTTCCCGACGTACAGATGCGGCCAGACGAACGCGCTGAGCGCCAGCGCCAGGCCGCGTCGCGTCACGTCGTGGCGGGAGCTCTGGACCTTGGCGATGCTGATGCCAGCACCGCCGGCGGTCGGCGTGATCGACCCGTCCAGGCCGGCGAGGGCCGCGGCGACTCCGCCGGTCGTCGCGACGTCGTGGGTGAACCGCCGGGCCCGGGACCGCAGCGCCGGCTCGACCCGGTCCCACTCCGCGGCGAACCACACGGTCCAGGTCTCGGCGAGGAAGTCGACGAACTCCGCCACGCCGTCGGCCGGCCGCTCGACGAGGGCGTCGACGCGGGCGACGACCGCCGGGTCCCGCGCCCGCGACCAGCGCCGGACCTGCGACAGGTCACCGCTGCGCGAGATCGGCCGAAGCAGCTGGCCGGCGAGCCGACGGGCCGGGACGCTGCGCAACCGGTCCAGCTCGGTCTCGAAGTCGGTGTCGGACGCCGAAACGCCGAGGAACGGTGCCGCGCGGATGGCCTGGCTGGTCCACGCCCATGCCGTCGTGCGCCCGCGCAGCCCGGGACCGAGCCGGGCACCGATCGTCGCCGCCCACGGGTCGGCGCCGTGGTGCGACGGGTCGGCCAGCACGTGGAGGGCCGAGCCCAGCTCGACCAGCGGCGACACCACCAGGACCGGCCGACCGCGCGGCAGCTCCCGCAGCCCGGTGACGGAGATCGGCATGACGGCATTGTGCTGCGTCCGCCCGTCGGGCCCGCGGAGCACCCGCGTCACACGGCGTGACGGGTCGTTATCGAAGGGTGAGAACCGCCGTTTCCATCGGGCCCGCCCCCGCGCACGATCGCAAGCAACGTTCGATCCGAGGCATCGATCCGGCGGCGGCGAGGAGGATCTGCGGTGAAGGCAGTGCGCGTCCACGAGTACGACAAGCCCCCATCCCTCGACGACATCCCCGAGCCGGGCATCGACGGCCCGCTGGACGTCCTGGTCAAGGTCGACGCCGCCGGAGTGTGCCGGACCGACCTCCACATCGTCGAGGGCCAGTGGGCCGAGAAGAGCGGGGTTGAGCTGCCGTACGTGATCGGGCACGAGAACGCCGGCACCGTCATGGCAACGGGGGATGCGGTGTTCGGCGTCGACGAAGGGGACCGGGTGATCCTGCACCCGCTGGTCACGTGCGGACTGTGCCGCGCCTGCCGGTCCGGCGACGACGTGCACTGCGCCGACTCCGAGTTCCCGGGCATCGACCGCGACGGCGGGATGGCCGAGCTGCTGAAGACGTCGATCCGCTCGGTCGTGAAGCTCGACGAGGGGCTCGAGCCGGCCGACGTGGCGGCCCTGGCCGACGCCGGTCTCACCGCCTTCCACGCGGTCCGGAAGGCGGCTCCGCTGCTGCATCCCGGCGCCGACGTCGTGCTGGTCGGCGCCGGCGGGCTCGGCCACATCGGCCTGCAGTGCCTGCTCGCGATGACGCCCGCCCGGGTGACCGTGGTCGACCGGTCGGCCGAGGTCCTCGAGAAGTCGACCGCGCTCGGCGCGCATCGCACGGTGCTCAGCGACGGCAGCCAGGTCGACCAGGTGATGGACGCCACCGGCGGCGCCGGCGCCCAGGTCGTGCTCGACTTCGTCGGCGAGCACGGGACGGAGGCCGAAGGCGTCGCGATGACGAAGGACGCCGGCTCGTACTTCGTCATCGGCTACGGCGGGCACGTCGACATCCCGACGATCGACATCATCTCCCGCGAGATCAACGTCGTCGGCAACCTGGTCGGCTCCTACAACGACCTCGTCGACCTGATGACGCTCGCCGCCAGCGGCGACGTCACCCTCTCGACGCGGCAGTACGACCTCGGCGACGCCCTGCAGGCGCTCGACGACCTCGACGGCGGCCGGATCCCGGGTGGTCGCGCGATTCTCACCAACTGACTCCAGGGAGGGAGCCCATGTACACCAGGAACGGCGACAGCTACTTCATCGTCGACGGGCACATCCACGCGTGGGACGCGACCCCGGCGAACCAGGCCAACCGCTACGGCGAGGGCTTCATCAACTGCTTCTACGACTACCACCGCAACCTGAGCCCGGAGGACAGGGTCTGGCCGAAGGAGGACTTCCTCAAGCAGTCCGAGGAGCGGATCCTCAAGGACCTGTTCGAGGACGGGTACGTCGACGTCGGCATCTTCCAGCCGACGTACCTCACCGACTTCTACGTCAACGGCTTCAACACGACCGAGCAGGACGGCGTACTCGCGGAGAAGCACCCCGACAAGCTGATCGTCAACGGCTCGTGGGATCCGCGGGACGGGGAGGCCGGGCTGACCGCGCTGGCCGAGCTCGCCGAGCGCTGGCAGCTCAAGGGAGTCAAGCTCTACACCGCGGAGTGGAAGGGCGAGTCGAAGGGCTGGAAGCTCACCGACCCGTGGTCCTACCGCTACCTCGAGAAGTGCCAGGAGCTCGGGATCACCAACATCCACATCCACAAGGGCCCGACGATCTATCCGCTCAACCGGGACGCGTTCGACGTCGCCGACGTGGACGACGTGGCCTCGACGTTCCCGGAGCTGAACTTCATCGTCGAACACGTGGGGCTGCCGCGGCTCGAGGACTTCTGCTGGATCGCGACGCAGGAGCCGAACGTGTACGGCGGGCTGGCTGTCGCGATGCCGTTCATCCACTCCCGGCCGCGGTACTTCGCGCAGATCGTCGGTGAGTTGCTCTACTGGATCGGTGAGGACCGGATCAGCTTCGCCAGCGACTACGCCATCTGGACGCCGGCCTGGCTCATCGAGCGGTTCGTGGACTTCGACATCCCGGAGGACATGACCGAGTACCCGGCGCTCACGACCGACGTCAAGAAGAAGATCCTCGGCCTCAACCTGGCCAAGCTCTACGACATCGACGTGCCGGAGCACCTGCGGCTTCCGGAGACCGAGGCCGGTGCGATCGGCGCCGAGCCCGAGCCGGTCGCCTGATGGGTGTCGCATCGACGGGCGTGTCTCGCGCCGCGGTCGAGACGGCGCTGGGCACGGTCCGCGATCCGGAGCTGGACGAGTCGATCACGAGCCTCGACTTCGTCGCCTCGGTGACCGTGGCCGGCGGGGACGTGACGGTCGAGCTGCGGCTGCCGACGTACTTCTGCGCGCCGAACTTCGCCTATCTGATGGTGGCCGACGCGTACGACGCCGTGCTCACGGTGCCCGGCGTGGACCGGGCCCTCGTCCGGCTGATCGACCACTTCGCGTCGGAGGAGATCAACGCCGGCGTCGCGGCGGGCCGCGGGTTCGCCGGCTCGTTCCCCGGCCTCGCCGACGACGAGCTGGCCGAGCTGCGCGCGACGTTTCGGCGGAAGGCGCACCGAGCCGGCCAGGAGCGCTGTGCGTCGGGCCTGGTGCGAGCCGGCTGGACCGTACGCGAGCTGGCCGCGGCGACGCTGGGCGACGTGCCGGCCGGGCCCGATCGGGATCGACTGCGCCGGCGTCGGCTCGAGCTGGAGCTGCCGGCCGGCGACGACGCCCCGCTGCTCGTCGACGACGCCGGCGAGCCGGTCGCCGAGCTCGACCTGCCGGCCCAGCTGCGGTTCGCCCGGACCACCCGGATCAGCATCGACGGAAACGCGGCGCTGTGCCGGGGGCTGCTCGACGTGCGGTACCGGCGGCAGGAGGCGGCGGCCGCGGACGATGCGGCGGCCTCGGACGCGGCGGTGGTCGGGTGACGTCGACGATGGGACGGGCGCGCGGGGCTGCGGCGACGCGGCGTTTGAGAGAGGCTGTCGATGTGACCCCCGCCGCCGAACCCACGCCGCCGCCCCAGTCACCGGTCGCCGGCACGATCCAGTCGGTGTCCCGGGCCCTGCGCGCCGTCGAGTTCGTCGCCGCGAGCCCGGAAGGGGTGACCGCGAAGGAGATCGGGGCGCACCTCAACCTGGCCGTGCCGTCGACGTACCACCTGCTCGCGACGCTGATCGAGTCCGGCTACGTGATCCACCTCGCCCACGAGCACCGCTACGCGCTCGGCTATCGCGTCCGCCTCCTCGAGCAGGGCCTGCAGCGCCAGCTCGAGGTCCCGGGCCAGATCGCCGACGCCATCAAGCGGCTCCACGTCGAGGCCGACGCCGCGGCGTACTACGCGGTCTATCGCGCGATCGAGGTCGTGATCGCCCACGTCGTCGACTCCGAGCGACGCCCCCGCGTCCGGGTGCTCGACGTCGGCTTCCACGAGGCGACGCACGCGACCGCGTTCGGGAAGGTGATGCTCGCCGCGATGACGGCGGGCGAGCGCGACGCGTACATCGGTCGGGTCGGCCTCCGGCGCTGCACCGACAACACGATCGTCGACCGGTCGGCCCTCGAGGTGCATCTGGCCCAGGTCCGCAAGTCCGGCGTCGCACTCGAGGTCGGCGAGTTCCAGAACGGTCTGTCGTGCCTGGCCGCCCCGGTGTGGTCGCCGGCCGGCGCCGTCATCGCCTCGGTCGCGATCTCGCTGCCGTCGGCCGACCTCGCGGCCCGTCGCTGGGAGCTCGAGCGGGCCGTCCGACACGGGGCGCTGGTCGCCACCCGAGCGGTCAGCCGCGGCGGCGCGTCGCCGTCGGATCGGCGCTGATCGATCGCGCGCCACGCCTGCGCGCTCCGGACCGATGAGTTTCGGGTCCGAGGAAGGTCCAACTCTGTAGCGGCACCACTTCGAGTGCCCCGGCGTGAGGAGGACAGCGTGACGGCGACGACGACCTACCCCGAGTCGGCCCTTCGACGCGCCGTCGAGCGTGACTGGTGGGTCGACAGGCGCGGCAGTGAGTACGAACGGCAGCGTGAGGTCCACGCGCCCGGCAGCCGCCGACGCGGCGCCGCCACGGTCACCGCGAGCAAGTCGATCGAGGCAACCGTTGACCGGCTGTACGACGCGTTCGTCGACCCCGAGGTACGCCGGCGCTGGCTGCCGAACGTCGCGATGCAGCCGAGCGCCCTGCTGCCGGCCCGGTCGGCGCGATTCGAGTGGGCCGACGGCAGCGAGCGGGTCAACGTGACCTTCACCGCGACGGGCGACGCGACGGGCCGGATCGCGGTCGAGCACAGCCGACTGCAGTCGGAGCCGGCCGCTGCCGCGGCCAAGGCCTTCTGGCGGGCCCGCCTGACCGACCTGAAGGGGCTCCTGGAGGCCTGATACACCCGGCAGGCTCCGGCCCCCACGGTCACGGAGCGTTCACGTACGGGCGAGGGCGCGCGTGAGCGCCGGTGCCAGGTCACCCCGGCCGGCCACCGCCACGTCGTCCAGGTCGAGCCACGCCGCCATCGGTCGCAGCTCTGCCGCCAGCGCCGTGGCGACCTCCTCGGGGTCCGCTCCGGGCTCGACATGGACGGTCGCGACCACCAGCCTGGACGCCTTCCGGTCGGCCTTGAGGTCGACCCGCGCCACCAGCCGCTCGCCGAGCAGGAACGGCAGCACGTAGTAGCCATGGACGCGATCGGCCTCCGGGGTGTAGATGCTGATTCGGTAGTGGAAGTCGAACAGCCGCAGCGCCCGGTCGCGGTTCCAGATCAGCGTGTCGAACGGCGACAGCAACGCCCGCGCCGCCACCGCGCGCGGCTCACCCGCCCCGCGCCACAGGTAGTGCTGCCGGTTCGACCCCTCCAGCCGGGCGGGGACGAGATCGCCCGCGTCGACCAGCTCGGCCACGCGGCGCTTCGCGACCTCACGGGGGAGCGGTACGTAGCCGGCGTTGCCCGAAACCCCGCACAGCTCCCGCTCCGTGGCGATGCCTTGGGCTCTGGCGGCGACGCGAAGCAGCTCCCGCTGCGCCTCGTCCGGTCCGATCTCCGGCTCGGCCAGGGTCTCGGCCGGCACCACGCGTTCGGTCAGGTCGTAGCGCCGCTCGAAGTTGCGCCGGCCGGCGATCGACACCCGGCCGGCGGCGAACAGGTACTCGACGGCGATCTTGGCGTCCTGCCAGTTCCACATCCGGCCGGTCGTCGGGTCCGGGTCGGGATCGGTCGGCTTGCGTCGCTGCCCGTCGGGACTGGCCTCGGCCGCCGTGACCGGGCCGCGCTCGGCGATGACAGCGAGCACGTCGTCGACCAGGCGGGGTCGTTCCGTGCTGAGTCGTCGCATGCCGGCGATCACGGCCCAGGGCGCCTCGAGGTCGGGGTCCAGGTCGGAGTCCCAGGCCTGTCGGGCGACCGTCCGCATCCGCCATCGGAACAAGCCGTACGAGCTCAGCGGGATCAGCGCCGCCTTGTGGCTCCAGAAGTACTCGAACAGCTCGCGACGCCCGTCGCCCCACGACATCCGGTCCAGGACCGATCGCGGGTACGGGCCGAGCCGCGCGAAGACCGGCAGGTAGTGCGACCGGCACACCACGTTGACCGAGTCGAGCTGGAGCACTCCGACCCGCTCGATCGCCCGGCGCAGATGCCGAACGTCGAGCCGCCCGGACGGCCGCGGATCGGCGAACCCTTGGGCCGCCAGGGCGATGCGTCGGGCCGAGGCGAGCGAGATCGGGTCGCCGACGAGCCGCGCCGCTGCCATGGGCCGACGCTACCCCGCCCAGCCGCTCGAGTTCCGAGTTGTGGTGGGTGTGGGAGCGTCGACACCCTCCACAACTCGGAACTCGAACGCAGCCGGACCCGGGACCGACTCACGCCGGGATCGGCACCAGCTCCACCGCGCCGACGGCATAGCGGGCCAGGACGGTTCGGGCGATCGCCGGATCCGCGCCGAGGGGGTCGGAGACCGCCACCGCGCCCGCCTCCAGAGCCAGCTCCTCGGCGCGTTGCGGCAGCAGACCCGGTGCGAGGAAGAACGACCCGACCGCGATGTGGCGACGACCGTCCCGGCGGAAGTCGCGGATCGCCTCGGCCGTCGTCGGCGGCGACGTGGAGGCGAAGGCCGCGAGCGCGGGCAGCCGGTGCCGGGCGCCCCAGGTCCGGGCCAGCCGACTGATCGACGCGTTGGCCATCGCGTTGGACGAGCCGGCGGACGCGAGGACGAGCGCGTCGAGCTCGCGGACGCGCCGGGCCGACAGCGCGGCGCGCAGCCGCCGGTCGAGGATGTCGAGGAACGCCGACTCGAGTCCGAGCACCGGCGTCGCCCGGACCTGCAGCCCCCGGTGCCGACGCATGGCCTGCTCGGCGGCGGCCGGGACGTCCACCTTCGCGTGGTAGGCCTCGGTCAGCAGCAGCGGCACGAGGACGATCTCGTCGTACCCCTCGGCCACCAGGCGGTCGACGACCTCGGTGTGGAGCGGGGCCGACAGCTCGAGGAACGCCGGCTCGACCCGAAGGTCCGGACGCATCGTCGCCACGATGTCGGTCAGGGCGGTGATGGTCTCGGCGGAACGGGGATCCCGGCTGCCGTGGGCCAGTGCCACCAGGGCGGGTGCGGTCATGAGTCGGACCTCCTTTCGTCGGTTGCGGGCGCCACGTCGGTGTGAATGCCGCATTCGGTCTTCGCGAAGCCGGTCCACCGGCCGCTGCGCGGGTCGTCGCCGGGCGCGACGCGTCGGGTGCACGGCCAGCAGCCGATCGACGGGTAGCCGTCGTACTGCAACGGGTTGACGAGCACGTCGTTCTCGGCGATGTAGCGGTCGACGTCCTCCTGCGTCCACCGGGCGAGCGGCGAGACCTTGACCTTCTGCTTCTGCTCGTCCCAGCCGACGACCGGTGCGATGACCCGACTGCGGGTCTCCTCCCGGCGCAGTCCGGTCGCCCACGCGTCGTACTCCGCGAGCCCGCGGATCAGCGGCTCCACCTTCCGCATGAAGCAGCAGCGGTCGGGATCGCGGTCGAACAGGTCCTTGCCGTACGCCGCGTCCTGCTTGGCGACGCTGAGCTCGGGCTCGACGGTGATGACGTTGACCGGCAGGGTCGCGGCGATCGCGTCGCGCGTGCCGATCGTCTCGGCGAAGTGGTAGCCGGTGTCGAGGAAGACCACGTCGATGCCGGGGGCGACCCGTGACGCCACGTGGGCGAGGACCCCGTCGGCCATCGACGACGTCAGGCAGAACCGCTCGCCGAAGGTCGCGACGGACCACTCGATGATCGCCTCGGCGGGGGCGAGCTCGAGCTCCGGGCCGTGGATGGCGGCCAGCTCGCGCAGCTCGGCGGCGCTGCGGCGGTGTCCGGGCCGGGTGCGCAGCGCGGGGCTGGTGTGGCCGGCGGTGGCGGTCATCGTGGGTCCCCTTCGTCTGCATGTGACCCTGGGTCCAGGCGGTCGGCGTCGGAGTGCGTCGGGGCGAGCAGCCCGAGGAAGCGCAGGCTGAAGGCGCGCAGGCAGGCGTGACACTCCCAGTCGCCGTGTCGACCGCTGTGCGGCCGCAGGTCCTCGTCGCCGCAGTACGGGCAGTGGAAGGGGACCGAACGGGTGCTCATCGCAGCTCGCTCTCGTCGGCCCGGGCGACCCAGCCGGCGAACGACTCGCCGTCGGTCCGGGCGCCCAGGTAGGTGCGGACGACGCGTTCGACGTAGTCGGCGAGGCCGGTCGCGGTGACCTTGTGCGTACGCAGCTTGCGACCGAACCTGGCGTCGAGGCCGAGCCCGCCGCCCAGGTGGACCTGGAAGCCCTCGACCTGCCGGCGCTCGTCGTCGAGCACCAGCTGGCCCTTGAGGCCGATGTCGGCGGTCTGGATGCGGGCGCAGGAGTTCGGGCAGCCGTTGAGGTTGACCGTGATCGGCACGTCGAGCTCGGGAACGCGGCGCTCGAGCTCGTCGACCAGCCAGGCGGCCCGGTCCTTGGTCTCGATGATGGCGAGCTTGCAGAACTCGATGCCGGTGCAGGCCATCGTGTTGCGGCGCCACTGCGACGGGTTCGCGTGCAGGCCGAGCTCGGCGAGGTCCGCGATCAGTGGCTCGATCGCCGACTTCTCGACGTCGAGGACGAGGAGCTTCTGCTGCGGCGTGGTGCGGACCCGACCGCTGCCGTGGGCCTCGACGACGTCGGCCAGCTTGGCCAGCAGCGAGCCGGTGATCCGGCCGACGGTCGGTGCGACGCCGAGGTAGTAGCGACCGTCGACCTGCTCGTGGACGCCGATGTGGTCGCCCGGCTCGCCGGGAACCTCCGGCGCCGGGCCGTCGACCAGCTTGCGACCGAGGTACTCGTCCTCCACGACCTGCCGGAACTTCTCGGTTCCCCAGTCGGCGATCAGGTACTTCAACCGGGCCCGCGAGCGCAGCCGGCGGTAGCCGTAGTCGCGAAACGTCCCGGTGACCGCCGCCCAGACGTCGGGTACCTCGTGGAGCGGCACCCAGGCGCCGAGCCGCTGGGCGAGCTTGGGGTTGGTCGCGAGGCCGCCGCCGACCCACACGTCGAAGCCGGGTCCGTGCTCGGGGTGCTCGACGCCCACGAAGGCGATGTCGTTGATCTCGGGCTCGACGTCGTGGCTGGGGTGCCCGGTGATTGCGGTCTTGTACTTCCGCGGCAGGTTGGAGAACGCCGGGTCGCCGATGTAGCGCCGCTTGATCTCCTCGACCGCCCATGTGCCGTCGATGATCTCGTCCCGAGCGATGCCGGCGACGGGGCTGCCGAGGATCACCCGCGGGCAGTCGCCGCAGGCCTCCTGGGTCGAGAGGCCGACCGCTTCCAGTCGGTCCCAGATCGCCGGGATGTCCTCGACGCGTACCCAGTGCAGTTGGATGTTCTGCCGGTCGGTGAGGTCGGCGGTGTCGCGGGCGTACGTGCTGGAGACGTCGGCGATCGCCCGCAGCTGGGCCAGGTCGAGTTGCCCGCCGTCGACGCGTACTCGGAGCATGAAGTACGCGTCCTCGAGGTCCTCCGGCTCCAGCGTCGCGGTCTTGCCGCCGTCGATGCCGGGCTTGCGTTGGGTGTAGAGACCCCACCAGCGGAACCGGTTGCGCAGGTCGGCGCGGTCGATGGCGTCGAAGCCGGCGTGGGCGTAGATGTTCTCGATCCGAGCGCGGACGTTGAGTGCGTCGTCGTCCTTCTTCACCTGCTCGTTGGCGTTGAGCGGCTCGAGATAGCCCAACGCCCACTGGCCTTCACCGCGCTTGCGTCGCGGCTTGGCCGGTCGCCGCGACGCCTGGCTATCGGAGGCGGCGGTGTCGGTGGTGGGGCTGGTGACGGTCATCGATGTGTCCTCGGGGTCGGCGAGGCGCGGGCACCGGCGATCGGCCGAGGGATTCGGGATCCGGTCCGGTGCGCAGCCGCACGCTCAGCGAAGGGGCAGGCTGGCTCAGGCCGAGTGACACATCATGCTGCGGATGCGACCGAAGTCCACGTGGCGTCGGGCCACGAGGTGGGTGGTCTCTGCAGCAGTCATGTCGGCCAGTTTTCCGGCGCGGATCGGCCGCTGCCAAGGTCTTAGACCACTATGTGGAACGCCCATCCAGATAGCGAGACAGCTACGTGGGGACCGTGGCCGCCACTGTTGGCGAGTTTCGACGCGTCCCGGCGAGATTTCCGGCCCGAGCTCGCCAACAGTCGGTACGAGCCGGGCGTCACCGCCGAGCCGCGGTCGGTGCGAAGACCGGGACGGTGATCGCACCGAGGACGGCGCCGCCGAAGGCCGCGAGGGCGGTGAAGAAGACGTAGTCCCAGGCGGCGACGCCGGCGACCCCCAGGGCGAACAGCGCGGCCGGGTTGGCCGCCGCGGCGAAGGTCGGAGGCAGCGCCGCGCCCGCGCCGAGTGCCGGCAGGCCGGCCGCGACCGGCGACGCTCGGCCCGCCTCGGCGGTGAGGGCGACCCACGATCCGACGAGAGCGACGAGCGCCACCACCACGGCGGCCGGTGCGACGTCGGGCTGCTCGACGACGGCCCACGGCGGCAGCTCGTCCACGACCCAGCGGGCGAGGGCGCCGAGGGCGACCGCGCCGACGGCCTGCGCGGCCCACACCGGCAGCAGGTCGGCGATCCCGACGCGCCGGCCCACGAGCAGGGCCAGGGTCCACGCGGGGTCGACCGCACCGATGCCGAGCGGGCCGCCGGCAGCCAGGATCGCCATCACGCCGACGACGGCGGCGATCGCGACGCCGGCGAGCGCCGGATCCTGGGTGCGGACCGACAGGACGCTGACTCCGGCGACGACGCCGGCGCCCGCGACGGCCGCCAGGTAGCGCATCGCGTCGGGTCGCATCGGGCCTCCGATCAGCGGGTCGGCGTCGCGCGTCGTGCGATCGCATCGACGTCGACACCGGACGGCAGCGTGCCGAACGTACCGCCCCAGTCGCCGGTCAGCCGGGAGGCGCAGAACGCGTCGGCGACCGCTCCGTCGCCGCTGCGCAGGAGCAGCGCGGCCTGCAGGCAGGTCGCCATCGCGGCGGCGAGCCGACGAGCCCGCCCTTCGATCCCGTCGAGATCGGACAGCATCGTGAGGACGTCGGTGACGGCGGCGTCGAGTCGCGGGTCCTCGCCGCGTACGTCCCCGACCTCGCGCAGCCAGGCGTCCAGCGCTGCCGGCTCGCGACGGAGCGCGCGCAGGACGTCGAGGGCGTTGACGTTGCCGCTGCCCTCCCAGATCGAGTTCAGCGGCGACTCGCGGAACAGCAGCGGCATCCCGGACTCCTCGACGTAGCCGTTGCCGCCGAGGCACTCCAGCGCCTCGGCGACCGCGTACGGCGTCCGCTTGCAGACCCAGAACTTCGCCAGCGGCAGACCGATCCGCCGCAGCGCCTGCTCGTGCTCGTCGTCGGGTCGATCCACCGCGACGGCGAGCCGCAGCCCGATGCGGATGGCGGCTTCCGCCTCGACAGCGAGGTCGGCGAGCACGTTGGTCATCGCGGGCTGCTCCGCGAGCGCCTTGCCGAAGGCCCGCCGGTGCCGGGCATGCCAGCTGGCCTCCGCGACCGCTCGGCGCAGGAGCCCGGCCGAGCCGAGCACGCAGTCGAGCCGGGTGGCGGCGACCATCTCGATGATCGTGCGGACGCCGCGGCCCTCGTCGCCGAGCCGACGCGCCATGGTGCCGTCGAGCTCGATCTCGGCCGACGCGTTGGACCGGTTGCCGAGCTTGTCCTTCAGCCGCACGATGGCGAACGGGTTGCGACTGCCGTCCGGCAGCACCCGCGGCACGACGAAGCAGCTCAGTCCCTCCGGCGCCTGCGCGAGCATCAGGAACACGTCGTTCATCGGCGCCGAGCAGAACCACTTGTGGCCGCGCAGCACGTACTCCCCGTCGGCCGAGGTCGGCCTCGCCTCGGTGACGTTCGCGCGGACGTCGGAGCCGCCCTGCTTCTCGGTCATCCCCATGCCGGCGAGCAGTCCGGCCTTCGCACCCGGCGTCACGAGGCCGAACTCGTACGACGTCGCCGCCAGGCCCGGCACCCACTCCTTGGCGAGCATCTCGTCGGCTCGCAGCGCCGGCACGGCCGCGTACGTCATGGAGAGCGGACACCCGTTGCCGGCCTCGACCTGGGACCACAGGTAGAAGCCGATCGCGCGGCGCAGGTGCGAGTACGGGTGGCCGTCGGTCCACGGCGCGGCCTGCAGCCCGGCCCGTACGCCGTGGTCGAGCAGCCAGTGCCACGACGGGTGGAACCGGACCTCGTCGATCCGGTTGCCCCACCGGTCCGCGGTGGCGAGCTCGGGGGAGTGGCGGTTCGCCAGCAGCGCGTGCTCGCGGGCCTCCGCCGACCCCGCGAGTCGTCCCAGCTCGCGCAGCGCATCGGTCAGATCGCCCGGCGCGCCGTCGCTGACGGCGGCCACGCCGTCGAGGAGCGAGTGGTCCGTCTCGAGGACGTCGTGGCCGGTCAGCGGCGGCACTTGGTTCGACGCCGCGCGCTGGAAGGGGTCCATCTCGCTACCGTAGAGCCATGGCCGGGGAAACGGTGAGCGGCGCCGTGCCCCACCCCAAGCCTCGGGTGTCGGCACGCCAGACGCTGTGGCGTCTCATCACCTCGACGGTCAGCTCCTGCTTCCGCTATCGCGTCACCGGTCTCGCGGGCGAGGCCGCGTTCTTCGCGATCCTGTCGCTGCCGCCGCTGATCTTCGGACTGGCGGGGTCGATCGGCTACATCGGCGACCGATACGACCAGAGCCTGGTCGAGGAGCTGCGGGAGGACATCATCACCCGCGCCGGCGACGTGTTGACGCCGGAGACGGTCAACAAGGTCATCGAGCCGACTCTCGCCGACGTCGTGGACGGTCGGATCGAGTTCGCCCTGCTGGGCTTCCTGATCGCGCTCTGGTCGGGCTCTCGCGCACTGCATGTCCTCATCGACACGATCACGTTGATGTACGGCCTCGGCGGGCGGCGCGGGATCATCCGTACCCGGGTGCTCTCCTTCGTGCTCTACTTCGTCGGGCTCTTCATCGGCGTCGTCGTCGTGCCGCTCGTGCTCCTCGGTCCCGACATCGTCCAGGCCGAGCTGTCGGGTCGGTGGGACTGGGTGAACTATCTCTACTGGCCGACCGTCGTGGTCTTGTCGATCGCGTTCCTGACGACGCTCTACCACCTGTCCGTCCCGGTCCGCACCCCGTGGCGGTACGACCTTCCCGGCGCGGTCTTCACGCTCGTCGCCTGGATCCTCCTGAGCTACCTGCTGCGCTGGGTGCTCGAGAACAGCGTCAACACGTCGTCGATCTACGGTCCGCTCTCCGCTCCGATCGCGGTGTTGATCTGGCTCTACATCCTGTCGATCACCGTGCTCATCGGAGCCGCGCTCAACGCGGCGTTCGATCGGGTCTACCCCGACAGCTCGACGTCGCGGGCGCGGGTGGAGCTGGTCGGCCGGATGCGGGAGCGGGTGGCCCAGGCGCGACTGCGCGACGCGGGCCTCGACGAGGAGCTCGACGACAAGGAGCTGGACGGCGTCCTGATGGACGACGAGATCGCCGAACGGACCCACCGCGTGCTCGAGGACGCCCGGCAGCGGCGCGGTCGCGGCGGAAAACCCGGTGCGCCGCGGTCCTGACCCGGCTTACCGTTCCGCCCAGTGCGAGTTGTCCGCTGCTGTTCGGGTACAAGCCCCTCCGAGTGGCTGACAACTCCGTGAATGGACGGAGCACAACACGGGATGAACAACGATTCGACGGGGGAGCTCGCGGCGCTCGGCTGGGACGACGCCTGGGCCGCGCACGCCCGCGAACTGGCCGCCGACGCGGTCGGGCGCGTGTCGCGGGTGGACCGTGGCGTCTGCACGGTGATCTCGACCGACGGCGCGCTGCGCGCCAGTCTCGGCGGCGACCTGCTGGACGCCGTCGCCCACGACGCCACCGAGGCGCCGTGCACCGGCGACTGGGTCACGCTGCGGCACTGGCCCGACGAGCGAACCACCGCCGAGGCCGTGTTGCCCCGACGCACCAGCATCATGCGGGCCGATCCGTCCCCGACATCGCGAGGTCAGGTCCTCGCCTCCAACGTCACCCACGTGGCCGTCGTGGCCGGCCTCGACCAGGTGCCGACGATGACCAAGCTGGAGCGGATGCTCGCGATCGCGTGGCAGAGCGGGGCCACGCCGCTCGTGCTGCTCACGAAGTCCGACCTCGCCGCCGACGCCACCGAGGTCGCGAGCGACGTCGCTGTCGCTGCGCCCGGCGTGGACGTCGTCGCCTGTAGCGCGGTGACCGGCGACGGGCTCGACGATCTTCGCGAGCGACTCGGTGCGGGGACCACCCTGGCCCTCCTCGGCTCGTCCGGCGCCGGCAAGTCGTCGCTGGTGAACGCCATGGTCGGCGCGGAGGTCCTGGTGACCAAGCAGATCCGCGACGACGGCCGGGGCCGGCACACCTCCGTGCGGCGGGAGCTGGTCGTGCTGCCGGGCGGCGGCGCCGTCATCGACACCCCGGGGCTGCGCGGGGTCGGCCTCTTCGACTCCGACGACGGCCTGGAGGCGACCTTCGCCGACGTGGCCGAACTGGCGCGGTCGTGTCGATTCCGCGACTGCGCGCACGAGACCGAGCCGGACTGCGCGGTGCTGGCCGCCGTCGAGTCCGGCGCCCTGACCGCCCGGCGGCTGGAGAGCTGGCGCAAGCTGCGCCGGGAGCAGGCCTGGATGGCAGCTCGCAAGGACGCCCGGCTCCGTGCCGAGCAGCTGCGGGTCTGGAAGCAGCGGACCAAGGCCTCGCGCGACTCCAGTCGCCGACGCTGAGTCGCCCGAGTGTCGACGGAGCGCCGACGATCCGTACGCTGACCCCGTGCGGACCACAGCCGGCCTGGAGGCGCTGGACCCGACGCGGGGCCTGGTGCGCCTGCTGCGCGCCGTCGTCGTGGGCCCGGCGACCGTCGTCGTCTCGCTGGTCGGCCACCTCGCCGGACAGGGGTCGGTGCCGTCCGCGACAACGCTGAGCGGCTCGATCGCCGCGGCCACGGCCGTCACCTGGGCCCTGAGCACCGTGCGATGGACGCCGGCGTCGTTGACCGGCCTGCTGCTGGCGACGCAGTCGGTGCTGCACCCGGTCTTCGCCGCCGGAGCCGTCGGGTCCGACGCCCACCTGTCGGGTGCGATGCTCGCCGGTCACGCGGCCGCGACCGTCGTGATGGTGGCCGCGCTGACCCGCGGCGAGGCCCTGCTGTGGACGGTCGTCGAGAGCCTGAGTCTTCGGGTCTGGCGCCGGCTGCGTCCGGTGGGAGTGCCACCCCGTCCGAAGGTGCCGCGGCCGACCGGTCAGGTCCGTCCGGCGATGCCTCGGTGCTGGCGGGGTGACCAGCCGCCCCGCCGCGGGCCGCCCCGGATCGCCGGCATCCCCGTTCCCGCCTGACGCCGGCGCTACTCGCGTCGAGGACGACCACATCGACGTTGTGTCGCGACGCCGCGAGCAATCCGCACGCGTCGGGCCTCCGTATCCGACGTAGGAGAGGTCCGTACTTGTCATGAGCATCACCATCAGACGCACGCTCACCGCTGTCGTGGCGGCGGGGGCGGCCACGGCCGTCCTGGCCGCGCCCGCCAGCGCCCACGTGACCGTGAGCAGCCCGGACGCCGCGCCCGGCGGCTACGGGAAGCTGGTCTTCCGGGTCCCCAACGAGTCCGACACCGCGGCCACGACGAAGCTCCAGGTCACCCTGCCGACAGACGCGCCGTTCGCGAGCGTGTCGACGAAGCCGCATCCGGGCTGGGAGGTCCGGGTCGACGAGGCCAAGCTTCCCGAACCCGTCGAGGTCGGCGACGTCACCCTGACCGACGCGGTCCGAACCGTCACCTGGACCGCCGAGGGGCCGGGCATCGAGCCCGGCATGTTCGACGAGTTCGAGCTGTCGGTCGGTCCGTTCAGCGAGGACGTCACCACCTTGATGTTCCCCGCCGTGCAGACGTACTCCGACGGTGAGGTCGTCCGCTGGAGCCAGCCGACACCGGAGGGCGGCGCCGAGCCGGAGCACCCGGCACCGATGCTGGACCTCGCCGGCCAGTCGGCCGACTCCGGGCACAGCGACGACGACGCCGCGGAGGACACCGGCGACGCGACGGAGGAGGCCGACATGGAGGTCACCTCGGCCGAGTCCGAGGCCAGCACCGACGGCACCGACGACGACAGCGACCCGATGGCCCGGACGCTGGGCGCCGTCGGTCTGCTCGTCGGAGTGGCGGCCCTCACCAGCAGCTTGTTGCTACGGCGGCGGCGTGAGGGTGGAGACTGAGTTCGATGATCTCAGTACGAGCCGGCGGCGCCCGCGCCATCGCGTGGGTCGCCGTCGGCGTCGTCGCCCTGCTGGCGCTCCCGATCGCGCCCGCGTCGGCGCACGCGACCCTCATCGGCTCCGACCCGAAGGACGGCGCGACGGTCGAGAAGCTGCCCGGCGAGGTGTCGCTGGAGTTCAACGAGGAGGTCGCCGCGCCGGCGTTCGTCGAGGTGACGGCGAGCGACGGCACCGACGTTGGATCCGGCGATCCGGAGGTGCTCGGCGACGTCGTCACGCTGCCGTTGGCGCCGGAAGGTCCGGCCGGCACCTACACCCTGGCGTTCCGGGTGGTCTCGGCCGACGGGCATCCGGTGTCGGGTGAGCTGACCTTCGACGTCCTGTCTGGGGTGACGTCCGATCCCCTGGACGAGTCGGATGCGGCCGCCGCCGAGGGCGGCGGCGCCGATGCTGCGGCCGATGACGATGGTGACGGCTTCATCGGCAGCCACGTCGAGCACATCGCGGTCGGGGCGGTCGGCCTGGTCCTCGGTGCCGTCCTGGTCGGATTGGGCCTGCGTGCCCGGGACTGACCCGGCCACACCCAGGGCGCCCCTCGAGGCGTCGACTCCCGATGCGGCCGCCCGCCGGTGGCCACCTCGGGAGAGCGTCGCGGCCGGCGTGGCCGGGCTCGGCCTGATCGTCGGCATCGCGTTCTGGATGGCGCTGGACCTCGGGCACGGCGTTGCCCCGCCGTCGAGCATCGCCGATCCCGGCCGGCTCACGGTCTGGGCGCTGCCGGCCGCCCGACTGGTCGCCGACCTCAGCGCGGTGCTGACCGTCGGGCTGCTGCTCGCCGGCACGTTGCTGCTGCCGGCGCCGGGCGGTGAGCTCGCCGGGTTGGCGCTTCGGGCCAGCCGGTCGGCATCCTGGTTCGCGCTCGTCTGGTCGGTCGCGGTGCTGGTCCACGGCGTCTTCCAGACCTCCGACCTGCTCGGCGTGCCGGTCTCCGACCTGACCGTCAACGCGCTGACCAGCTATCTGTTCGACACGTCCCAGGGCAAGGCCACCCTGTGGCAGGCCGGGCTGGCGCTGCTGGTGGCTATCGGGTCCCGCTGGGCGTTGCGCAGCGGCGAGGCGACCTGGGTGTTCCTGCTCGCGGTCGTCGCGCTGACGCCACCGGCGCTGACCGGGCACTCGGCCTCGGCCGGCTCCCACAATCTCGCCATCGTCAGCCTCCTCGTGCACATCGTCGCGGCGTCGCTGTGGGTCGGCGGCCTGGCCGGGCTCACCTGGATCGCGATCCGCGGCAGCCGTCGGCTGGGTCCGGCCGTCACCCGGTTCTCGGCCCTGGCGCTGTGGTGCGTCGCGTTCCTGACCGTCTCGGGTGTCGTCAACGCCGGCGTACGCATGGGATGGGACGACCTGTTCACCACCGCGTACGGCGGGCTCGTCGTGACCAAGGCGACCGCGCTCGTCGTACTCGCCGGCATCGGCTGGCTGCATCGTCGGACGACCGTGCCCCGCTTCGAGGCGGCCGGCTCCGACGGCGGACAGCAGACGTCGATCCGGCGGCCCTTCGTGTCACTCGCCGTCGTGGAGCTGGCCATCATGGGCGCGACCATCGCGGTCGCGGTCGCCCTCTCACGGACCCCACCGCCGCCGAGCGGGTCGGGTGAGGTGGACCCGGCGGCGGAGCTGCTCGGCCAGCCGCTGCCCGCCGCCCCGACTCCGGAGCGGCTGCTCACCACGTTCGGCAACGACGCCGTCGGCATGCTGATCGTGGGCCTCGCCGGCGCGCTGTACCTGCGGGGCCTGTGGGCCCTGCGACGTCGGGGCGACGCCTGGCCGGTCGGCCGGACCGCCGCGTTCGCCAGCGGCCTGCTGGTGCTCGCCTGGAGCACGTTCGGCGGCCTCGGCGCCTACTCCCACGTCCTCTTCAGCGCGCACATGGTCTCCCACATGCTGCTGTCGATGGTCGTGCCGATCCTGCTCGTCCTCGGGGCGCCGATCACGCTCGCGCTCCGCACCTTGCCGTCGGCTCGAGTCGCCGGTGAGCTGGGTCCGCGCCAGATGCTGCTGGCGGTGCTGCACTCCCGGGTGGTTCGGTTCCTGAGCCACCCGATCGTCGCGGCGGCGCTTTTCATCGGCAGCCTGTACGCGATCTACTTCACCGGGCTGTTCGACTGGCTGATGGGCAACCACCTCGGGCACGCGGCGATGGAGATCCACTTCCTGGCCGTCGGCCTGCTCTTCTTCTGGGTTCTGGTCGGGGTCGACCCGGCGCCGCGTACCCTCGCGCCGCTGTGGCGATTCGGGCTGCTGTTCATCGTGATGCCGTTCCACGCGTTCTTCTCGATCGCACTGATGTCGGCCGAGACGGTCATCGGCGTCGACTACTGGCGGCTGCTCGACCGGCCCTATCGCACCGACCTGCTGCACGACCAGTACGTCGGCGGCTCCATCTCGTGGGCGCTCGGCGAGGTCCCCATCGTCCTGGTGCTGCTGGCGGTCTTCGTCCAGTGGGTACGCAGCGACGCCCGGGAGGCCCGCCGGGTCGACCGGACCGCCGACCGGGAGGGTGCCGACGCGGCGCACGAGCAGTACAACGCGTGGCTGGCGAAGCTGAACGCCGCCGACCGCGAGGGGGAGAGTCGCACCGATCGCCGTTGAGCGATCGCTGCGGCGTCCCGAGGGCGCGCCCCCAGGGACCTGACCTCAGGATCGGGTGAGGCGGTTCCAGGTCCGGGCGAGGACGTCGTTGACCGAGACCCGCTTGGACTTGTCGTTGGGGAAGACGTCGGTCTCGTGCAGGATCTCGTGCTTGACCTGCTGCACGAGCTTTCCCCGCTCGGCCCGAAGCGCGGCGTCGACGACTTCGCGGAGCTCTTTCTTGGTGGCCATGTCGAACCAGTCTCCTTCGAGGATGGTCTGGGCTCGGTCGAAGATCGAAGGCAGCGCTCGCCGCATCGACTCGAGCGGGCACTCCTTCCAGGCGAACTTGGAGTGGGGATGGATCTTGGTGCCGCGGCGGGCGGCGCCGTGCTTGCGCTCGGCGGCGATGATCGCCGAGAAGGAGTCCTTGCAAGCCTGCGACGGGCGGTCGCCGACGTTGCCGATCCAGGCGATGCCGTGGCCGAAATAGTTGAGGTTGGACGGGAAGCCGTCGATGCCCTTGTCGTTGAGGGTGTGGGCGCCGGCGGCGTCGTGCGGCATGCCGATCGCGATCGCGCCGGTCCGCTGGTCGACCGCGTAGTTGTAGCTGATGCCGGTCTTGAACCGGTCGTACCCGATCCGCTCGAGCAGCCGGACGTCCGCCGCGAAGTTGTCGGTGCGGTTGGTGACGGTGACGTGGGCGAAGAAGCACTTCGCCCGACCGGGGAAGTGCCGATGGATCCGGCGCCATTGGTAGAGCGCCCGACGCCGCGAGCCCCACTGTTTGCGGCCCAGCACCGTGAAGCCGGCCCGGCGAAGCTCGCGGATGATTCTCTTCTCGCGGCCCATTCTTGCCCTCGGTAGGTCGACGTATGCGGTCCGTGCTGCATCCCGAGACGTACGGCCACGCGGGCCACCCCCAACGACTGGTCGCGCGATCCGCGGCCAGTCGTACTGTTAGTCAGCATATGGACTGAAACGGCCGCACACCATGGGGGACGATGGTCGGGATGGTCAGCGCAGGCTCTCGAACCGCTGGTGCAGCTTGCGGACCTGCTCGGCGAGGTCGGGGACCGGCCCCTCGACGATCACGCCGGGCGCGACCTCCTGGATGGGCAGCGGCCGGACCGCTGGTGGCGGCAGGCCCCACTCGGCGAGCCAGCCGGTCCGCTGCTCCGACGAGCTGGCGTAGACGACGCGGCCGAGACCGACCCATCCGTGGGCGGCCGCGCACATCGGACAGTGTTCGGTGGAGGTGTAGACGGTCGCCCGGGCCCGCTCGTCGGGCGTGAGGTGGCCCGCCGCCCAGCGGGCCAGCTCGAACTCCGGATGGCGGGTGGCGTCGCCCGAGGCCACCCGGTTGTGGTCCTCGGCGCGGACGTCGCCGTCCCCGTCGACGAGGACCGAGCCGAACGGCTCGTCGCCCGCCTCGAAGGCCTCGTGGGCGAGCTCGATGCAGCGGCGCAGATGACGCAGGTCGGCTTCGGTCGCCATGACGGCCTTCCGGGAGGTGGCGGTGAGAGGTACAAGAATGCGCCGTACCGACTCGTCGATGTCAAGGGTGAGCGAGGTAATGCGATTGCCGTCGGCGGTGCGAGGGCCCGACCATATGATTCGCCGGTGGGCACGTCCACGCGCTCGCCGCGGCGCGCGTCGTGCCACCAGGCCGGGACGCCGATCGGTCGAGCAGCGCAGGAGGGCATCGATGGCTCGGGACGACCTCACGGTCGGGCCGCGGACCCGCATCCGTCGGCTCGCGGAGCGACAGCGTACGGATCGGGCGGAGCTGTACCGGATTCTCGACGCGGCCCTGGTCGCCCACGTCGCGGTCGTACGCGACGGCTGCCCGGTCGTGATCCCGTTCCTCTGCGCGCGTGACGACGACGCCCTGCTCCTGCACGGGTCGACCGGGTCGGGAGTCCTGCGGGCGGCCGAGGCCGGCAACCCCGTCTCGGTCGGGGTCACGCTGCTGGACGGTCTGGTGGTGGCGCGGTCGGTGTTCGACAACTCGATGAACTACCGCAGCGTGGTGGCGTTCGGGGTGCCGGAGGTCCTGGCGGGGGAGGCGAAGCTCGAGGCGCTTCGGGTGTTGACCGACCGCATCCTCCCCGGGCGCTGGGACGAGGTTCGGCCGTCCACCCGCAAGGAGCTCGCCGCGACTCTCATCCTGCGGCTGAACCTGGACGAGGTGAGCGTCAAGGTCCGTGCCGAGTCGGTCACCGCGGCCGACGACGACGGCGAGGACCGGGCGGCGTGGACCGGCGTCGTCCCCTTGACCGTCCGGGCCGGTGAGCCGGTGACGCACGGCGACGTCCCGGCCGACGTCGCGGTGCCGGACTCCGTACGCGGCCTGGTCGAGCGGCTCCGCGGCGATGCCGAGCGGATCGAGTCGGCCACCCGAGCCGCCGCGCGGTTGGACCCGCCGGGGCCGTCCGAGTGAGCTGGCGCGACCGGCTCCGCGGGCTACGACGCCCGTACCGACGAGCACGCCCAGGCCGAGCGCGCCGCCCGCGCGGCGGCCCAGGAGGCCTGATCTAGAGGAGGGTTGAGCGATGGTGGCAGTGCTGCTCGAAGACATCGGGCCGGACAACTGGCGAGCGTGTACGGCGCTGGAGGTGGCGGAGCCGCAGCGGGAGTTCGTCGCGCCCGTGGCGTACTACCTGACGCTGTGCGCCTACGACGAGGGACCCTGGCGCCCGCTCGCCGTCCGGGCGGATGGGGAGGTCGTCGGCTTCGTCATGTGGGGTGTCGATCCGGAGGACGAGAGCTTCTGGATCGGTGGACTGGTCATCGACCGGCGGCAGCAGGGACGGGGACACGGCCGAGCAGTGGTCGCTCGGCTCCTCGAACGGGCGGCGTCGAGCGGACACCACGAGGCGGCGCTGAGCTACCAGCCGGAGAACACCGTCGCCCGGTCGCTCTACTCGCGGATGGGATTCGTCGAGACCGGCGAGGTCGACGGAGACGAGACGGTCGCCCGCAAACGACTGACACCGGCGGCGTCGGGGCGGATGGCACGGCGAGCTGAGCATCGACATCCTCCGATAGATTGGCGCGATGGGTGACGAGCCGGATCGTCAGGAGCTTCTGACCGCACTCACGACCGAGCATTTCACCCTCCAAGGAGCCCGGGCGCAGACGGCGAGCGAGAGCGCCTCGCGAGCCTCGCTGTTCATCCTCTCCGTCTCGAGCACCCTGGTGGCGTTGGGCTTTCTCGGGCAGGGGTCACGGTCCGGCCACACCTTCGACGTGTTCGCGCTCATCGTGCTGCCCACCCTGTACCTGCTGGGCATCTTCACGTTCATCAGAGTGGTCGAGTGCGGAGCGGAGGACTACCGGTACGGCGTGGCCATCAACCGCATCCGCCACTACTACAAGCAGATCGCCGGCGACCAGTCGAGGCTGTTCCTACTCTCGGGTCACGACGACGGCCGGGGCGTGTTCGGCAATGCCGCGGTACCGACCGAAGGCCGGACGCAGTTCCTCACCTTCGCGAGCGTCGTCGCGGTCATCGACAGCGTGATCGGCGGCTGCACGATCGCCGTCGCCATCAACGTGGCCCTGGACGCGCCGCTCGGTGTCGCGGCCGGCGTCGGTGGAGCGGTGGGGTTGCTCTCCCTGGTCCTGCTGCTCCGATCGGCCGACCGCCTGCTGGCCAGGCGGGCCCGCGGTACCGAGTCGATCTTCCCGTCTCCGGAGGACGCCTAGCGGGGTGGCCGGTACGGCCCCGGGGCGTCCTCGTGGCCGTGCGGACGCTGACCTCGCCGGGCTATCGCAACAGCAACAGGTCCATCTCGATCTGCATGTCGAAGACATCCGTGCGGCGCACGCGTTCTCGCGATGAGTTTCGATGCCCCGCCCGGTCTGTACAGGGAAGGAGAGGAGACACCGATGTCGAACCGATCCCTCGAACCGTCGGCCGAGCCGATCGAGCACTCGCTGGCCTGGGACGACCCCACCCAGACCCGCACGACCGAGGTTGATCCGTCCCCCTGGGAGCGGGCGCGGTCCGGGCTCGAACAGGGAAGGACGTTCTGGCTCGCGACCCTGCACCCTGGTGGGCGACCACATGTCGTCCCGATCCTCGCCGTCATGGTCGACGGCGTGCTCCACTTCTGCGCCAGCGACCGGTCCCGCAAAGCCAAGAACCTTGCCACCGACCCCCACTGCGCGGTGACGACGAGCGGCGACAGCCTCGACCTCGTCGTGGAGGGCGTCGCGGAGGCGGTCACCGACAACACCACCGCCCAGCGCGTCGCGGCCGCCTACGAGGCCAAGTACGGATGGCAGCCCGAGGCCCGGCAGGAGATGCTCTGGGGAGATGGCGCACCGACTGCGGGTCCGCCGCCGTACCGCATCTACCGGGTGGCTCCCACGACGGCGTTCGGCTTCCCGACCGACGACACGACGATCCCGACGCGCTGGAGCTTCGCCGAGTCCTGACCGACCGCGGGCTTCACAGGCCCGCGGGCATCTAGAGGGACGCGAGAGCGATCAGGAAGAGGGCGAACGCGGACCAGGTCGTCACGAACTGGATCCAGTTGATCGTGAAGTACTTCTCCCGTCCCGCCTCCCAGCCCGGCGGCATCGCGTCGGGGTTCCAGGCCAGCATCACCTTGTAGTGCGGTGTCTTCCACACGTTCGCCACGACGATCACACCGACGAACACGATGCCCAGTCCGATCGCGGTGAGCACGAACGAAGTGGAGCCGGCATCGTCCCAGAGGAGCACGAGCGCGACGATCGGACCGAGGAACATCCCGAGGGCCCACGCAAGGTTGTACACCCGTCCCCAGGACTGGTCCGCGAACCGAAGGAACGCCTCCATGAAGCTCCGGAAGTCCCGGCCGTCCATCTCCTTGAGCATCGGGCGCATGATCGTGCACAACATGCCCAAGAGGCCGGACGCCAGTCCCGAGAAGAAGACGGTCGCTGCGAGCACCCATTCCTCGGCCGTCACGACCAACCTCCCTCGCCAGTTCGTATCAGCGGCCGCGAACGGGCCACGGCCTGTTGGCTGTCGTACCGACGTCGCCACGTGGGTGCCAGTGCTGAAGGTCCCACATCGGTCACGCCCCACGCAGTTGGCCGGCGCCTCTCAGTCGAGACAGAACTCGTTGCCCTCGATGTCCTGCATCACGATGGTCGACTCCTCGACGCCATCGGCAGGCAGGAGCCGCACGCGTACCGCGCCAAGCGCGACGAGTCGTGCGCACTCGGCCTCGAGTGCGGCTAGGCGTTCCTCACCCACGAGCCCGGTGCCGACCCGCACATCGAGATGCACGCGGTTCTTGACGACCTTGCCTTCGGGAACACGCTGGAAGAACAGTCGTGGGCCCACACCTGTGGGATCAACACAGGCGAACGCTGAACCCTGATGCTCAGGCGGCAGCGAGCCATCGAACTCGTCCCACGTAGCAAATCCCTCCGGCGGCGGCGGCACGACATAGCCCAGCACCTCGCACCAGAAACGAGCGACACGCTCGGGTTCTGCACAGTCGAAGGTGACCTGGAACTGTCTGACCGGCGCCATCGACCCACCCTAGTGGCGCGTGTGTCGTTCACTCGATCACAGCAACTCACGAACCGAGGTTGTCGCTGCCGCTCATGAACTCGGGGGTTGCTGGTGGGCGATACAAGAATTGAACTTGTGACCTCTTCCGTGTCAAGGAAGCGCGCTACCACTGCGCCAATCGCCCTCGCTGGTGCTTCGAGGTGGAGACGGGATTCGAACCCGTGTAGACGGCTTTGCAGGCCGTTGCCTCGCCTCTCGGCCACTCCACCGCGTTGGGCCTGCGGACCCGCTCCGAGCGGACGACGGGACTCGAACCCGCGACCCTCACCTTGGCAAGGTGATGCTCTACCAACTGAGCCACGTCCGCATTCGCATCCGGGGAACCCGGGCGAGTGCACACATTAGCCGATGCTCGCCGAGTCACCAACTAGTGTCCCCCATTCGGGCCTGTCGGGCCCAACCGATTCGGTCGACCGTAGCCTGGGCGGCATGCGCGCCTGGGTCAACGGCACCGTGCTGGACGACGCGTACGACCGCGTCCTGAGCGTCTTCGACCACGGCTTCACCGTCGGGGACGGGGTCTTCGAGACGGTCAAGGTCGCCGACGGGAGGCCGTTCGCGCTGCGCCGGCACCTCGAGCGGCTGGCCCGGTCGGCCGAGGGGCTCGGCCTTGCGGCGCCCGACGACGGCCGGGTACGGGAGGCGGTGGCCGCCGTCCTCGACGGGCCGCCGTACGCGCTGGGCCGGCTGCGGATCACCGTGACCGGCGGCACCAGCCCGCCCGGCTCCGAGCGCGGCACCGAGGGGCCCACGCTGGTCGTCGTCGCCGGGCCGATGGACGTTCGCCCCGAGCTGACGGCGGTCGTGACCGTGCCATGGCGACGCAACGACGTCGGCGCGACGGCGGGGCTGAAGACGACGTCGTACGCGGAGAATGTCATCGCCCTGGCCCGAGCCCACGAACGCGGCGCGACCGAGGCGATCTTCGCCAACACCTCCGGCCGGCTGTGTGAGGGCACCGGCAGCAACGTCTTCTACGTCCGCGACGGCCGACTGCACACGCCAACCCTGCGATCGGGCTGCCTGGCCGGTGTGACCCGGGCGCTGGTCGTCGAGTGGTGCGCCGACCTGGCCGGGGGAGTGGTCGAGGTCGACGAGCCGATCGAGGTGCTCGAGACCGCCGACGAGATCTTCCTCGCGTCGACGACGCGCGACGTGCAGGCCGTCCATCGGTGCGACGACCGTGAGCTGTCCGCGCCGGGTCCGCTGACCGCGGCGGCGCAGGCGCTGTGGGCCAAGCGCGCGGCCGAGGACCTGGACCCCTGAGACGCCGAATCCCCTCGGACATTGGCGAGCGTCTTGCGTTTGGGGGCAGCTTGTGCGCCCCAAACGCAAGACGCTCTGGTCCTAGGCGGTCGTCTCCTCCAGTAGATGCGTGATCACGGCGTCGATGTCGACCCGCTCGCCTTCGCCGTCGATCGGTACCAGCTGCTCGGACTTGCGAAGAAACTCCGCGACACTCCAGCTGTGCGTACGCAGGACGGCGACGCCATCGGGTGAGGACAGCTCGATGTACGTCAGGGCGCGACCTTGCTCGTCGACGCCCGGGCTGATCACCACGTCACCCTCGCCCGTCGAGGCGAACATGCCGGCGAACAGGAGCGAGCGGGCGAAGACCCACTGCACGCCCTCGTCGGGTTCTCCGAGCTGAATCGTCACCGCCAGCGGATCGTCCGGCAGATACCGAAGCTCGGACGCAAGCGCTGGCGGTGGGCCACTTCCGACGAGTACGTCGACCGTGATGGGACAGACGACCTCCCGGATCGGCTCTGTCATGTAGATCCCTTTCGAGACTGGCGGCGCCCCGAGACAGCGCCACATCACGCCTAGTGTGCACCCGCGCACGATCGGTGACCAGAGGGCACGAAGAACATCCCTCGATGTCTTGTACGCCCGTGTCGAGGCGATTTACGGCGGAGTAGGACCCGTCGGGAGTGCCTCGTCGGCCGCCCCGCCGACATGCGTTAGGGTGGCGAACGGCAGTCGTCGATGGGTCTCATCGACCTGTCTCGACGGGCGATTGGCGCAGTGGTAGCGCGCTTCGTTCACACCGAAGAGGTCACTGGTTCGAACCCAGTATCGCCCACCCCGCATGACGTCTCGCGACCGGCCGGGAGGTCGCGGAAGGCGGTCGGCGTACCCGAATCGTTATCGGACTGCGTCGGTGTCCTGTCGACCGATGACTAACGGTCACCTGGCTCGTCTTCGCGCACGTCGGGCTATGCCTCGGCGAGGATCTGTTCGCGGAGGATGTCGGCGTGGCCGGCGTGCTGGGCCAGTTCGCGGAGGACTTGCAGATACAGGGCCCACACCGGCCGATCCCCACGACCGTGGACGGCATCGTCCAGGGACAGCTCCGCCATCGTGCGACGCGATGCCTCACACCGTTGCAGGTGAGCGGCGCGGACCGATGCGATGGTGTCCGATTTCGTGAAAGT
>Ga0081538_10000201_pt1 | contig 66216 bp, 63 predicted proteins | sample TabmetS5T2R1_FD_71022 | JGI IMG/M metagenome (GOLD analysis project Ga0081538, IMG submission 71022) | Tabebuia heterophylla rhizosphere microbial communities from the University of Puerto Rico - S5T2R1 | ecosystem: Host-associated > Plants > Roots > Rhizosphere ... | reverse complement strand
CTCGCCGTGCCGCTGGTGGCGCTGGTGGTGATGAACTACGTCGGCGACGCACTGGCCCCGACGCTGGTGGACAGCCATCCGGCCTGGCTCATCGCACTCAACGCGCGCAACCGCAACCTGGCGTTGGTCACCAACTCGCTCGATCCGTGGACGTACTACTCGATCGGCACGGCGCGGCTGCTGGTGAGCGATCCGCTGTTCTTCCTGCTCGGCTACTGGTACGGCGACGCCGCCGTTACGTGGATGGAGCGGCGCACCCACACCTGGGGCCAGCTGCTGCGCCAGGTCGAGCAGTGGTTCGGCAAGGCTGCGTACCCGCTGATCTTCGTCGCCCCCAACAACTTCATCTGCCTGTTCGCCGGGGCGGCGGGCATGCCCCTCCGGGCCTTCTTCGCCGTCAACCTGGCGGGGACCATCACCCGGCTCTGGCTGATCCGCCTCGTCGGGGAGGCGTTCGAGTCGCCGCTCGACGACCTGGTGAGCTGGATCGCCGACAACCGCGTCCCGCTCGTGATCGCGTCCGTCGTGCTGGTCATCGCGTCGATCGCACTCGAGGCGCGTCGGGGCGAGACCGAGGTCGGCTCGCTCTCCCGCCTCGATGACGAGCTGAAGGAGGTGGCCGACGAGCTGGATCGGCGGCGAACGGCGGCGCCGGGCTCCAGCGATGACGCCGACGGCGAGGCCGAAGAGGCCGCCGATGAGCACCGTGGGGAGGCTTGATCAGGCGGGCTCGGTCGCCGGCGTGTACGTGTTGACCGCGAACACCGCCCCCTGTGGATCGGCCAGGACCGCGCGCCGCACCGGGGGCGTGTCGACGGGCGGCGACACGACCCGGCCGCCGAGCTCGACGGCCCGCTCCGCAGCGGCGTCGGTGTCGTCGACCGCGAACGTGACGCTCCAGTGGGAAGCGACCTCGGCGGCCCGGTCGGCGGCAATGACGACGAACGCGGCGATGGCGTCGGCGAAGCCGGGTGGGACCCCGGCGTCGGCCTGGCGTCGGCGCAGGTCCGGATCGCCCATCGCCAGGAAGTCGCCATAGCCCGGCCGCCGCCAGAAGGTGAAACCCAGGGTCTCGAGGTCCGCAGCGTCCGCCTGCCAGCCGAAGACGGCGCCGTAGAAGGCCTGGGCGCCCTTCGGATCCCGCGTGTTGAGATCGCTCCAGTTCCACGTGTTCGGCTCGTTGACCAGCTGGGCGCCGCGGTGCCGATCGGGCTGCCACACGCAGAACACCGCCCCGGCGGGGTCGGCGAAGACGCCCATGCGACCGGCGTCGAGGACGTCGAGCGGGTCCGTCAGCGCCGTCCCGCCCGCCGCCTTCACCTGCGTGGCGGTGTCGTCCGCACTGGCGACCCCGATGTACGTGTTCCAGACCGCGGCCGGGGGCGCACCCTCCGGCTGGGAACTCACCGCGGCCACGTCTAGCCCTTGCAGCCGGGCGACGAAGTACCGCCCCGGCGAGTCGGCCGGCATGCGATCCTCGAACTCCCAGCCGAACAGGCCGCCGTAGAAGCGGACGGCGGCTTCGGGGTCCGGCTGGGCCGTGTCGACCCAGCACGGGACGCCGGGCGGATATCCGTCTCGCTCCACTGCCATCGCCGCTCCCCTCGGAGTCCGATCAGTCGTTCCTCCGCTTGGCCGCCCGGGCACGGGTGGCCCGGTCCAGCGTCACCTTACGGAGGCGCACGGAGCGCGGCGTGACCTCCACGCACTCGTCGTCGGCGATGTGCTCCAACGCCTGTTCCAGCGACAGCGACCGGGGTGGGATCAGCTTCTCGAAGCTCTCGGCGGTCGACGACCGCATGTTGGTCAGCTTCTTCTCCTTGGTGGGGTTGACGTCCATGTCGCCGGCGCGGGCGTTCTCTCCGATGATCATCCCCTCGTAGACCTCGACGCCCGGCCCGACGCTCAAGTGGCCCCGGTCCTGCAGGTTGAGCAGCGAGAAGGCGGTCGTGGTCCCGGAACGGTCGGCCACCAACGAGCCGTTGCGGTGGGGCCGGATCTCGCCCGCCCAGGGCTCGAAGCGCTCGAACACATGGTGGAGCAGGGCCGTGCCCCGGGTCTCGCTCATCAGCTCGGTGCGGAAGCCCACGAGGCCCCGCGCCGGCACGAGGTGGTCGAGGCGGACCCATCCGGTGCCGTGGTTGACGATCTGCTCGATCCGACCCTTGCGCAGGGCGAGCAGCTGGGTGACCACGCCGAGGTACTCCTCGGGCGCGTCCACGGTCACGCGGTCGAAGGGCTCGTGCACCGCGCCGCCGATCTCGCGGGTCAGCACCTGGGGCTTGCCCACCGTCAGCTCGAAGCCCTCGCGCCGCATCATCTCCACCAGCACGGCCAGCTGGAGCTCGCCCCGACCCTGCACCTCCCAGGTGTCGGGGCGCTCGGTCGGCAGGACCCGGATGCTCACGTTGCCGACCACCTCCTGGTCCAGCCGGTTCCGGACCAGACGGGCCGTGAGCTGGGTGCCCTCGCGGCCCGCCAGCGGCGACGTGTTGGTGCCGACGGTCATGGACAGGCTGGGCTCTTCGACGTTGATGACGGGCAGCGCCCGGGGGTCGTCGGAGTCGGCCAGCGTCTCGCCGATGGTGATGTCGGGGATGCCGGCGACGCCCACGATCTCGCCGGGACCCGCCGCCAGGGCCGGCACCCGGTCGAGGGCGTCGGTCACGTACAGCTCGCTGAGCTTCGCCCGCTCCACACGGCCGTCGGTGCGGCACCATGCGACCGTCTGGCCCTTGCGCAGGGTGCCGCTGCGGATGCGGCACAACGCGAGGCGGCCGACGTAGGCCGACGCATCCAGGTTCGTGACCAGGGCCTGGAGCGGCGCGTTGGGATCGTACGTGGGGGCGGGGATGTGATCGACCAGGAGGTCGAGGAGGGGCTTCAGGCCCTCGCCCTCGGGCAACCCGGCACCGTCGGCGGGGCGGTCGAGCGACGCCCGTCCCCGGCGGGCGACGCAGTAGACGATCGGGAAGTCGAGCTGGTCGACGTCGGCATCGAGGTCGAGGAACAGCTCCTCGACCTCGTGGACCACATCGGCGATGCGGGCGTCGGCACGGTCGACCTTGTTGACGACGAGGATGACGGGCAGCCGGGCGGCCAGCGCCTTGCGGAGCACGAACCGGGTCTGCGGGAGGGGGCCCTCGGACGCATCGACCAGCAACAGCACCCCGTCGACCATCGACAGGCCCCGCTCGACCTCGCCGCCGAAGTCGGCGTGGCCGGGGGTGTCGACGATGTTGACCTTGACGTCGCCGTGGCGAACGGCGGTGTTCTTGGCGAGGATCGTGATGCCCTTCTCGCGCTCGAGGTCCATCGAGTCGAGGACCCGCTCGCCGACGTCCTGGTTTTCGCGGAACGCGCCCGACTGCCAGAGCATCTGGTCGACGAGCGTGGTCTTGCCGTGGTCGACGTGGGCGACGATGGCCACGTTGCGGAGGTCGGCGCGGGTCTTCACGAGAGGAATCCTTCCGGGGAACGCCCACAGGGCGGACATCCCAGCCTACGGTCCGGCGGCCCGGGTCCGGCTGGAACCGGCTGGTGGGCCCTCGCGTCCACTAGACCCACGGTATGGACGTCTACGAAGCGCTCTACACCACCCGGGCCATGCGCCGGGTCCGGCCCGATCCCATCCCCCTCGACGTGCAGGCCCGGATCCTGGATGCCGCCGTGCGGGCCCCGAGCGGCGGCAACACCCAGCTGTGGCGGTTCCTGTTCGTCGACGACCCCGAGGCCAAGGCGAAGCTCGGTCCCCTCTACCGGGACAGCATCAGCCAGCTGTGGGCCACGGTCTACGCCGACCGCCTGGCCGCGCTCGAGGCGACCCCCGACTCGGCGGCCAGCATCCAGACCGCCAAGGTCGTGCGCTCGGCCCAGCACCTCGCCGACCACTTCGAGGACGTGCCGCTGTTCCTGTTCGCGTTCGTCCAGCACGACCCCAGTGGTGGTTCGATCTATCCGGCGGTGTGGAGCGCCATGCTGGCGGCGCGAGCCGAGGGCGTGGGGACCTCGCTCACGACCGTCCTGGGCTTCTTCCATGGCCCGGAATCGCTGGAGATCCTGGGCGTACCCGGCGGCGAGGGCTGGCTCAACGCGTGCTGCGTGTCGTTCGGGTACCCGACCGGCCGCTGGGGCGTGGCGCCCCGGCGGCAGGCGCACAAGGTCGCCTTCCGCAACCGCTGGGGCAAGCCGGTGGGCTTCGAGGTGCCCGAGCCGCTGTGGTCACCCGCCGGCTGATCCGGACGAGCGGCCCCACGCCGCCCGTAGCACGTCACGGGTGACCTCCATCTGGCCCCGGTGCTGCGCCAGCTCCTCGTAGACGTGCATGAGCACACCACCCTGCGTCCGTGCGAGCGGCAGGTCGGCGTCCTCGGGTGCGGGCGTACCGCGTGGTGGTGCGAGGGGCTCCAAATCGGCGATGTCGGCGGCGAGCTGGCGGCGCCCCTGCCGCGTCCGCCGGACCAGCTCGGACACCGGGCCGCTCGCCCGGAACTCGGCGTCGCGGTCACGCTCGATGGTGCGCCCCGCCACCATGGCGCCGCCCCAGTACTCCATCACCCCCAGGCAGTGGAACAGGACGGCGTACGGCGAGTTGGCGCCCGCCAGGTCGAGCCGCCGGTTGGCGAGGTCGTCGCCGAGCTCGGTCACCAGCGTGAGCATTCCCTCGAGCGCCTCGTCCACGAAGTACAGGAAGTCGTCGACGTCGATCATGGGCCCGATCATGTCGCCGGGTAAGAGGCCGAGCGGATAGGCCCGCAGGTGGGCACTGAACAGTACGGAATTTGCAGCGCAAGCCCCAGCCACACAGCTCGGCCTACCGGCAACACTTACCACGGTGAGCCGAGACGACGTGCCCATCCGCGTACCTGGTTAGGGTCACGGCGATGTTCCCGCATGTCGCACCCTTCGAAGGCGTGGGGGTCGCCCTCGTGACGCTGTTCGACCGGGATGGCGGCCTCGACGCGGCGGCGACCGCCGCCCACGCCTCCCGACTGGTGGAGGCCGGCGTCCGCGGCGTGGTCGTGGCCGGCTCGACCGGTGAGGCCGCCACCCTCGACCCGAACGAGCGCAGCGCCCTCCTCGCCGCCGTCCGCGACGCCGTTGATGGCCGGGTGCCGGTGCTGGCCGGGACCGGTGCGCCCTCCGCCCGGCAGGCGATGGTGCTGTCGCAGCGCGCCCTCGGCGACGGCGCCGATGCCCTGTTGGTCCTGTCGCCCCCGGGCGTGGACGACCCCCGCGCCTACTACGAGGCGGTCGTCGGTTCCGTCGACGTCCCGGTCCTCGGCTATCACTTCCCTCCCGCGTCGCATCCGGGCATTCCGGTCGATCTGCTGCCCGAGCTGCCGATCGCCGGCCTCAAGGACTCGACCGGAGATCCCGAACGCCTGGCACTGGAGGCCGACGCGCTGCCCATTGGGCTCTATACCGGGAGCGCCTCGGTGTTGCTCCAGGGCCGGGCGATGGGCTGCAGCGGGGCGATCCTGGCGCTGGCGAACGTCGACCCCGCCGGCTGTGCCCAGGCGTGGGAGGGCGATGGCGCCTGCCAGCGCGATCTGATCAACGGCCACCGCGTCGGTGCCCTCGCCGGAATCGCCGGGCTCAAGCGGACCCTCGCGGCCCTCCGCGGCACGTCGCCGGTGACCCGCATCAGCTGACCAGCGGCGATTGGCCGGGGGGCGTGGGGGGCAGAGGCTCCGGCCGGAGCCCCCCACCGTCGCTCGATCCGGCTCCGCCGGTCGAGCGACTGGCAATCGACGCCGCCGAGAGGCGGCGGCCGAAGCCTCGTTTCGCAACCTCTGGTTGCGAAACGAAACCTCTAGTCCTGGAATCGGGCCTGGAGCTCGAACTTCAGGATCTTGCCCGAGGGGTTCCGGGGCAGGGCGTCCACCAGCTCGAGCTGCTCGGGCAGCTTGCGGGTGATGAGTCCCGCGTCGAGCAGGTGTGCGGTCATCTCCTCGACGCCGAGGGGCGCCTGCCCGGCGGCGGGCACGACGACCGCGCAGGCTCGTTCCCCGCGCTCGGCGTCCCGCAGGCCGATCACCGCCACGTCGGCGACCTTGGGGTGGGTGAACAGCAAGTCCTCGACCTCCTTGGCGGGGATGTTCTCTCCCTTGCGGATGATCACGTCCTTCAGCCGCCCGGTGATGGTGAGGTTGCCCCTCTCGTCGAGCCGGCCCAGGTCGCCCGTGCGGAACCAGCCGTCCGCGTCGAAGGCGTCGGCATCCAGCGCTGCGTCGAGGTAGCCGAGCGTGACCTGGGGGCCACGCGCCCGCACCTCGCCCTCCTCGCCGGCCCCCGCGTCCGACCCGTCGGCGCGGACGATGCGGACGCGGGTGCCCGCCACCGCCCGGCCCTCGGTGGTCGCCAGGACCCGATCGTCGTCACCGGCGTCGTTCATGGTGAGGACGGGTGCCTCGGTCAGCCCGTAGCCCGAGACCACGCCGACGCCGAACGCGGCCTTGAGGTCGTAGTGCAGGCTGGGCGGCTTGGGGGCGCCCCCGCCCGGGAACGTGCGGACATGCGGGAACAGCCTCTCCCCCTCGGGCAGCGCGCGCTGGGCCTGGAGGTACACCTGATGGAAGTACGTGCCGGCCCCAGCCTGGGTGACCCGCTCGCGGCGCAGGAGGCCGGGCGTGAGCTCGGGATCGAAGGCCTCGTCGAGCAGGAGGGCAAACCCGTACGCCATCGCGGCATAGACGTACAGGCCGCCGGCCACGTGGGTGAACGGGAACACCAGGGCGAAGCGATCGTCGTACGCCAGGTGCAGCCGCTGCGCCATGCCCAGGGACGCCGCCCGCAGCGAACGGTCGCCGTGGCGGGCGCCCTTGGGCTCCGCGGTGGTCCCGGACGTGTAGTAGATGAACCGCACCGGCACGGTGTCGGCGTCGACGTCGTCGTCGGGCGCGGCCGCGAGGTCGGCGGGGTCACCCTCGGGCAGCGAACGGTCTGGGGCGCGGTCGGCCACGAGCACCCGTGCCTTGGTGCCCTCGGCCACGGTGGTGGCCATCGCCGCGTAGTCGAAGCCCCGCCACTCCGAGGGCACCACCAGGAGCGTGGGCTCGGCCTGGCGGACGATGAAGCCCACCTCCCGCTCGCGGTAGATGGGGATGATGGGGTTCTGGACGGCGCCGAGCCGGCGCAGGGCCCCGAACAGCACCATGGCCTCGATCCACGAGGGTTGGATCCACGAGACGACGTCGCCCTCGCCCAACCCGTGCGCGGCCGCCAGGCCGGCGGCCACGCGCTCGGCCCGGGCTCGGTACGCGCCGAAGGTGATGCGGCGCCCAGTCTCGTCCACCGCCAGCTCGCGCTCGGGCGTCTGCTCCGCCCGACGAACGATCAGGTCCCAGATGTTGCGCGCCTCGAGCACGGCTCCCTCCCGTCGCTACAGCCCGAGCAGCGCGTCGAGCCCGATGGTCAGTCCCGTCCTGTGCGCCACCTGCTTGACCGCCAGGAGCACGCCCGGCATGAAGCTGGAGCGGTCGTAGCTGTCGTGCCGCACGGTCAGCGACTGCCCGGTGGTGCCCAGCAGCACCTCCTGGTGGGCGACCAGGCCCCGCAGGCGCACCGAATGGACGGGGATCCCGCCGGCACCGCTGGCACCGCGGGCACCGGCCAGCACCTGCTCGCTGGTGGGATCGTCGGTCCATTCGGCCGATGCGGCGGCCATGCGCTGCGCCGTCAACATGGAGGTGCCCGACGGTGCGTCGGCCTTCTGGTCGTGGTGCAGCTCGATGATCTCGGCCGACTCGAACCAGGGCGCCGCCAGCTCGGCGAAACGCATCATGAGCACGGCCCCGATGGCGAAGTTGGGGGCGATCACGCAGTTGCTGCGCGTGAACGAGCCCCGAACGCGCTCGTAGTCCTGGTCCGTGAACCCGGTGGTGCCGACCACCGCGTGCACACCGTGCTCGGCCGCCCACGCGAGGTTGGCGCGGCACGCATCGAGGGTGGTGAAGTCGACCACCACCTCGACGTCCACGTCCGGCAGCGCGGACGGGTCGGGATCGATGTGCACGTCGGAGTCGACGCCGGTGGCGTGCCGCAGGTCGAGGCCCGCGTGGTAGGGGTCGATGGCCCCGACGAGGTCGAGGTCGGGATCGGCGGCGACGGCCCGGCAGACGGTGCTGCCCATGCGGCCACCGGCGCCGAAGACGCCCACGCGCACCCTCACGTGGCCGCACCCTAGTGGGGTGCGCCGATCGGCAGCGCTCCGGAGCACAACCCCCGCCGCGCTCGCTTCACGGGAAATCGACGGGAGCGCCACGGTGCGTCGCTAGGGTGGACGGCGATGTAGCGACCACGGCCTTCCGACGCGTCCCGTTCCCGTCACGCTCCTGGAGTGCCGTGTCTCCCGATCTCGCCACGCTCGTCATCCGCGGCCTGTCCGTAGCCGCCGGGCCCCGCCCGCTCCTCGCCGACGTCGACCTGATCGTGGCCCCCGGGGACCGCCTCGGGCTGCTGGGCCCCAACGGTTCGGGCAAGTCCACGTTCCTGCGAACGCTCGCCGGCCTGCTGTCACCCGAGGGCGGCCAGGTGCGCCTCGCTCCCCCGTCCGCGGCGGTCGGCTACCTGCCCCAGGAGGCGCGGCCGCGGCTCGGTGAGACCGTGCGCGGGTTGCTGGCACGGCGCACCGGCGTGGCCGACGCCGGTGCTCGCCTCGACGCCACCACGGATGCCCTGGCCACGGGCGAGCCCGGGGCCGACGAGTCCTACGCCGCCGCCCTGGACCTTTGGCTCGCCCGCGGCGGTGCCGACTTCGACGCCCGCGCCGGCGCGGTGACCGCCGACCTCGGCCTGTGCGCCGGGTTGCTGGACCAGGCCACCACCCACCTCTCCGGCGGGCAGGCCGCCAGGGTCCAGCTGGCGGCGCTGCTGCTGGCGCGGTTCGACGTGTTCCTGCTCGACGAACCGACGAACGACCTGGACCTCGACGGCCTGGATCGGCTCGAACGATTCGTCGTCGAGCTGGCGGCGCCGCTGATCGTGGTCTCCCATGACCGCGCTTTTCTCGAGCGGACGGTGACTGCGGTCGCCGAGATCGACGAACACGCCCACACGCTGACCCGCTACGACGGCGGCTGGACGGCGTTCCTCGACGAGCGGGCGCGGGCGCGCCACCACGCCGAGCAGGACTACCGCGCCTACGTCGACCAGCGCGACGCGCTGCTGGAGCGGGCCCGGGCCCAGCGCCGGTGGGCGGCCAAAGGTGTCCGCACCGCCCGGCGCTCGGGCGAGACCGACAAGCTCATCCGCCATCGCGCCATGCAGAGCTCGGAGAGCATGGCTGCCCACGCCCGGCGCACCGAGCAGGCGTTGGCCCGGCTTGCCGTCGTGGACAAGCCGTGGGAGGGCTGGGACCTCCGGCTGAGCATCGCCGACGCGGGTCGCTCCGGCTCCCAGGTGGCCCGGCTGGACGGGGCGGTGGTGGAGCTGGACCGGCAGGAAGCTGGGGACAGGTTCGTCCTCGGGCCCGTGTCACTGGAGGTCGGCTGGTGCGACCGAATGGCCATCGTGGGCGCCAACGGGTCGGGCAAGACCACCATCCTGCGCGCCCTGCTCGGGCGTGTGCCCCTGGCGGCGGGTCAACGACGCCTGGGGCCCGGCGTGGTGGTCGGCGAGATCGGCCAGGGTCGCGACGACCTCGAGGGCCACGCCACCCTCCTGGACGGGTTCATGGCGCGGGCCGGCATCGCGCTGGCCGGCGATGCCCGCTCGGTCCTGGCGAAGTTCGGGCTGGGGGCCGAGCACGTGCTGCGCCCGCCGCCGTCGCTGTCGCCGGGCGAGCGCACCCGCGCCTCTTTGGCCGTCCTGCAGGCGCGCGGCGTCAACCTGCTGGTGTTGGACGAGCCCACCAACCACCTGGACCTTCCCGCCATCGAGCAGCTCGAGCAGGCGCTGCGGGGCTACGCCGGCACCCTGATCCTCGTGACCCACGACCGCCAGCTCTTCGAGGCGGTCGGCGTCGACCGCGTGGTCGAGGTGGCCGGCGGCGTCGTCCGCGAACGTCGATGAGCGCCTAGCCGAGGACGCCGTCGTCGACCCGGCCGATGACGGCCAGCGACCGGCCGCCGCCGTACACCCGGGCGGCCACGGAGCCGACGTCGTCGCCGGTGACGGCCCTGATCCGGGCGAGCTGATCGTCGACGGTCACGATCTCGTTGCGGGCCATCAGGCTGCGGCCCAGGCGGGCCATGCGCGACGCCGAGTCCTCGAGGCCCAGCAGCAGCGAACCCTCGATGAACCCCTTCGCCACGCCGAGCTCGTTCTCGGTCACGCCCGAGGCGACCAGCTTGGCCACCTCGTCGTCGACGACCTCTAGGAGCTCTCCGGCCCGGGCGGGTGCGGTGCCCGCGTAGATGCCTGCGGATCCCGAGTCGTCGTACGTCGACGCCCACGAGTACACGGAGTACGCCAGGCCCCGCTGCTCCCGGACCTCCTGGAACAACCGGCTGGACATGCCGCCACCGAGCACCTGATTGGCGACCATCAGCGCGTAGCGCTCGTCGTCGTGATGGTCGACGCCCCGCCAGCCGACGGCGACGTGCACCTGCTCGGTGGGGTCCCCCAGGTGCACCCGCGCGTTCGGGTCGACCTCCGGGGCCTCGCGCACCGGGCGTTCCCCACCCTCGCGGCGCCCCAACGTGCGGTCGAAGCCGTCGACGATCTGCTCGTGCGTCAGGTTGCCGGCGGCGACGACCACCAGGTTGCCCGGTCGGTACCAGTGGCCGAAGAACTCGGCGATCTGGTCCCGCGTCACCGCCTCCACCGACTCCCGGGTGCCGAGCACCTCGCGACCCAGCGGATGGCCGGGGAACATCGCCTCGGCCAGCAGCGTGTGCACGTGATCCTCGGGCATGTCGAGGTTCATGAGGATCTCTTCGAGGATCACCTGCCGCTCGGCCTCGACCTCGTGGGACCGGAACGCGGGGTCGGTCAGCACGTCGCCCAGGATGTCCAGCCCCAGCTCGACCCGGTGGGCCGGAAGGCGCGTGTAGTACGCCGTGTGCTCGCGACTGGTGAAGGCGTTCATCTCACCGCCGACCGCGTCGATCGCCTCGGCAATCTGCCGCGCCGTGCGCGTCGACGTGCCTTTGAACAGCAGGTGCTCGAGGAAGTGGGACGCGCCGGCCAGGTCGTCGGGCTCGTCACGCCCGCCGACGGCCACCCAGACCCCGAGCGTCACGGAACGCGCCTCGGGCATGCGCTCCGTGACCACTCGGACGCCGTTGTCCAGCCTGGTCTCGGCGATCTCCTCGGTTGATGCGGCGGATGTCACGGGGGACGGAACCTCGGGGGCTAGCGGCGCCTACGGCGGCGACCACCGCGGTCGCCGCGGTCGCCGCGCTCGCCACGGTCGCCGCCGGCGGAGACGGCCGCCCGCGCCGGCCCCAGGTCCCCCAGGTCGGCCCGTAGCTCGGCGTCGAACGTGTCCTCGAAGCTGACCGACTCGCTGTCGCTCGGGAGGGCGGCCGGGGCCTGGCCCGAGCTCGGCGAACGGCCGCCGTCGGACCCGCCCCCCCGGGCGTCCGGCGCCGAGGCCAGGCTCAGCGAGACCTTGCCACTCGGGTCGACGTCGTCGACCCGCACCTCGACCTCGTCACCCAGGTCGAGCACGTCCTCGACCTTGTCGATCCGCTTGCCACCCCCGATCTTCGAGATGTGCAGCAACCCGTCGCGTCCCGGCAGGATGTTGACGAACGCGCCGAACTTGGTGATGTTGACGACCCGGCCCTCGTAGACCTGGCCGACCTCGGCGGTCGGAGGGTTGAGGATCAGGTTGATCTGGCGGCGAGCCTCTTCGACCGCACCCTTGTCGGTGGAGCCGATCGAGACCCTGCCGACCATGCCGTCGTCGTCGACGCTCACGTCGGCGCCGGTCTCGGTGGTGATCGCGTTGATGACCTTGCCCTTGGGCCCGATCACCTCGCCGATCTTGTCCATCGGGATCTCGAAGCTGACGATCTTCGGTGCCGTCTCCCCGACCTCGTCACGTGGCTCGGAGATCGCCGTGCGCATGACCTCGAGGATCTGGGTGCGGGCCTCGTAGGCCTGGTCCAGCGCCCTGGCCAGCACATCGGCCGGCAGCCCGTCGATCTTGGTGTCGAGCTGCAGGGCCGTCACGAATTCGCTCGTGCCGGCCACCTTGAAGTCCATGTCGCCGAACGCGTCCTCGGCACCGAGGATGTCGGTGAGCGTCGTGTACTTGCCCTCGGCGAACACCAGGCCCATGGCGATGCCGGCCACCGGCGCCTTGATCGGCACGCCGGCATCCATCAGCGACATGCTCGACGCGCACACCGATGCCATGGACGTCGACCCGTTGGACGACAGCACCTCGGACACCAGCCGCAGCACGTAGGGGAACTCCTCGGTGCTCGGCACCACCGGCAGCAGCGCGCGCTCGGCCAGCAGGCCGTGGCCGATCTCGCGGCGCTTGGGGCTACCCACCCGGCCCGTCTCGCCGTTGGCCGAGGGCGGCATGTTGTAGTGGTGCATGTAGCGCTTGCGGTCGCGGTTGCCCAGGTTGTCGAGGATCTGGTCGGTCTTGGGCATGCCCAGCGTGGTGACGTTGAGGACCTGGGTCTCGCCCCGCTGGAAGAGGCCGGAGCCGTGGGCCGTCGGCAGCACCCCCACCTCGGCGGACAGGGGCCGGATGTCGCGGGGGCCCCGGCCGTCGATGCGCAGCCCGTCCTCGACGATCCGTCCGCGGATCACCCTCTTCTGGACCGCCCGGGCGGCGGCCTTGATCTCGGCGTCGCGCTCGGGGAACTCCTCGGCCAGCTCTTCGCGTATGGCCGTGACCGTCTCGTCGTAGGCGGCGTTGCGTTCGGCCTTGCCGACGATACGTGAGGCCAGGGCCAGCCGCTCGGCGCCGACCGCCTCGACCCGGCCCACCACGTCGTCGCCGTAGTCGACCTGCGGCTCCCAGTCGATCGGCGTGATGAGGTCGGCGCTCTTGGCCTCATCGACGAGCCGCCGCTGCATCTCGATGGACTCGCGGATCCAGGACTTGGCCGCCTCGAGGCCGCCCGCGATCACCTCTTCGGTCACGTAGGGCGTGCCGTCCTGGTAGAGCTGCCACGCACCCTCGGTGCCGCCAGCCTCGACCATCATGATGGCGATGTCGCCGTCCTCGAGCTGGCGACCCGCGACCACCAGGTCGAACGTGGCGTCCTCGCTCTGCTCGTAGGTGGGATGGGGCACCCAGCGGCCCTCGGACGACCACGCGATGCGCACGGCGCCAATGGGCCCCTCGAAGGGGATGCCCGACACCATGAGCGCCGCCGAGGCGCCGTTGATGGCCAGCACGTCGTAGGGGCTTTGGCCGTCGACGCCCATGACCGTCACCACGACCTGCGTCTCGTTCCGGTAGCCGTCGGCGAAGCTGGGCCGCAGCGGCCGGTCGATGAGCCGACAGGTGAGGATGGCGAGGTCGGTCGGCCGTCCCTCCCGGCGGAAGAAGCTGCCGGGGATCCGCCCGGCTGCGTACATGCGCTCCTCGACGTCGACCGTCAGGGGGAAGAAGTCGATGCCCTCGCGGACGCTGTGGGCGGCGTTGGCGGTGACCAGCACCTGCGTCTTGCCCAGGGTGGCCACGACGGCACCCTGGCTCTGGAACGCCAGCTTGCCGGTCTCGAATGTCAGGGATGTGTCGGTGCCCGTGATCGGGCTGGACACGACGATGGGATCAGCCATCGGTCGCTCTCCTTCCCGGTGGCGTCGGCCACCGGATCGGGGGCGGCGGGCCAGTTCCCAGTCGGCAACTCCCGGGTCGAGACCCGGGTGAGGGCGACTGGCAGCTGACCTTCACGCCGCCGGGGGTTCTGTTGTCTTCCAGTATGCGACGAGAGCGGCCCGAGGGGCCGCTCCCTGGTGGTGCCTCCGGCCCTACCGGCGGAGGCCGTTGCGGGCGATGATCGCCCGGTAGCGTTCGACGTCGTTGGCCCGCACGTAGTCGAGCAGCCGGCGGCGCCGGCCCACCAGCTGGAGCAGCCCGCGGCGACTGTGATGGTCCTTGCGGTGCTTGCTCAGGTGGTCGTTGAGGTGGTTGATCCGTGCGGTGAGCAGCGCGATCTGCACCTCGGGTGAACCGGTGTCGGTGTCGTGGAGCTTGTGCTCGGCGATGATGCCGGGCTTGGCCGCGTCGATCTGATCGGACACGTGTTTCCTTCATTGGTCGGGTGACTGCTTACCCTGCCCCGGTGCGCGTCTCGCACGTCGCTCAGAGCGTCGGACAAGCCTACCAGGGCGTTCGCGCGAACCGCGAAGTCACGTCAGGCCGGCTGCTCTTCGATCGGCGTGTCGACGCTCCAGTGGTAGCGCGCCCGGCGATGCCGCTGGCGGCCGGTGCGCAGCTCGGACGCGGGGGTGAGCCGGCGCACCAGGGCGTGGGGCGCGAGGAAGGCGAGCTCCATCTCCTCGGGCGTGGCATCGGGATCGAGTCTCTCCGTCGCCAGGAACGCGGCCCGCACCCGTGCCAGCGGCCCTTGGAGCAGTTCGGCGACGACCGCCGGCAGGGTCTCCGGGTCCTTCAGCACCCAGGAGTGCGTCCCGCCGTGGATGGTCACCAGCGTGCCCCCCGACCGCCGGGCGGCGTCCACGGCCGTCCGGTACGGCACCGCGACGTCACGGTCGCCGTGGATCACCACGACCGGGATCCTCTCGCTGGCCAGCGTCTCGAGCATCTCGCGGCTGCCCTGAGAGCGAAGCATCGACACGGCGGGACCGAGCATCCGCCAGGGACGCCGTGCGTGTTCCCAGAGCGTGGGCGCCACGAGGCGCCCGAGCTTCACCGCCTGGCCGGGGTCCCGCAGCCACGGAAGCGTCGAGAGCGTGTCGATGGCCAGCGCGGCGGCGACGCCCAGCAACACCGGCGGGGCGAAGCGGGAGATGCGGATCAGGCGGTCCCAGCAGTCGCCCACCACGGCGTCGATGAGCACCACGCCGATCGCCCGGTCGGGCTGCTCCGCCACCAGCTGGGTGACGAGCCGCCCACCCATCGAATGACCGGCGAACAGCGCCCGCCGCACGCCGAGCTCGTCCAGCACGCGGGCCAACAGCCGGGTGTAGGACTCCAGCTTCTCGCCGCCGGTGGGCAGGCCCTGGGTGCCGCCGTGGCCGGCGACGTCGATGGCGATGACCTTGAAGCCCATCCCCACGAGGCGTGACAGCGTCTGCGCGTAGAGGATGCCCTCGGCCGTGAAGCCGTGAACCAACACGACCGGCATCCCCCGGCCGCAGACGGCCACCCCGACCCGGTGGTCGTCGTCGAGCACGATCTCGTGGCGGGCGAGCCGGGGGACGGCAACGAGCTGACCGGTCTCGGGGGCGGCACGCGTCGGGCCGACGATCGGATCCTGAACTCCCGACGGCTCCGCCCCGGGCAGCGGGATGACGGCCGCCAGGTTGCCGTCGTGGGAAGGTTCGTCGTCCTTGCCGGTCATCTACACCCTCACTTACACCATAAGCCACGCGCCGCGTTCGGCGGTGGTTCGGGGCGGTGGCCTCAGGTCCGCAGCAGCCCCCGCGCCTGCTCGACGTCGCGCCCGATCTGCTCGACGAGGGCCTCCGCCGAGTCGAAGCGGACCTCGTCGCGCAGCCGGGCGACGAACCGGACCTTGGCGTGCTCGCCGTAGAGGTCGCCGTCGAAGTCCAGCAGGTGGGCCTCCAGCAGGCTGACGTGGGACTCGACGTAGAACGTGGGCCGGCGTCCGAGCGAGATGGCGCTGGCGTGGACCGATCCGTCGGGTCGTTCGAACCACCCGGCGTAGATCCCGTCCGCGGGCAGCAGGATGTCGCCCGGCACCGAGACGTTGGCGGTCGGGAACCCCAGCTCGCGACCCCGCTTGTCGCCGAGGGCCACCACGCCCCGCACCTCGTAGTCCCGGCCGAGCAGGCGGTTGGCCAGGTCCAGGTCGCCCTCCACGAGGGCTCGGCGGATCCGTGTCGACGACACCGGCGCCTGCCCGCCGCCCGGGCTGCCCTCGGCGCCGACCAGCTCGATCCCGTCGACCTCGAAGCCCAGCTCCCCACCCAGCCGGCGCAGGAGGGGCACGTTGCCCGCCCGGCGGTGGCCGAAGTGGAAGTCCTCGCCCACCACCACGTCCGCGGCGTTGAGGCAGTCGACGAGGACCTCCTTGACGAAGTCCTCGGCCGACTCGCGGCTCCTGGCCTCGTCGAAGGCGATCACCAGGCAGTAGTCGATCCCGGTGTCGGCCAGGAGTTCGAGCTTCTGCTCGAGGTCTGTGAGCAGGCGGGGCGCCGACTCGGGGCGCACGACCGACGCCGGATGCCGGTCGAACGTCACGACCGCGCTGCGCAGCCCCCGTTCGGCCGCGCGCTGGCGCACCAGCCGGATCACCGAGCGGTGGCCCAGGTGGACCCCGTCGTAGGCGCCGATCGTGACCACGGTGCCCTCCGGCGGCGACGGACAACGTGTCTCCCGCTCCCCCGGGCGCTCGGGCCGGGCCTGATCGCGCAGCACCTCCATCGGGGCGGCAGGTTACCGGTCGGTTGTCAGAGGCCGTCCAGCGCCTGACGGAGGTCGGCGACGAGGTCGGCGGCGGTCTCGATTCCTACCGACAGGCGGACGAGGCCGGGATCCACGGCCAGCGCCGATCCGGCCGCCGACGCGTGCGTCATGCGGTGCGGGTGCTCGATGAGCGACTCCACCGATCCCAGCGACTCCGCCAGGATGAACAGCCGGGTGCGCTCCACCAGCCGCACCGCGGCGTCCTCGCCGCCGCGCATGACGAACGAGACCATGCCCCCGGCATCACGCATCTGTCGCTTGGCCACGTCGGCCCCGGGGTGGTCCGGCAGGGCCGGCCACAGGACCCGCTCGACGGCGGGGTGCTCGAGCAGCAGCTCCACCACGGCACGCGCATTCTCGCAGTGGCGGTCCATGCGGACGCCGAGCGTGCGGAGGCCCCGCAACACCAGGTAGCAGTCGAACGGGGACGGCACCGCGCCGGCGGCGTTCTGCACGAAGCCGATGCCCTCGGCGAGCTCGGCGTCGTCGGTGACGACGCAGCCGCCCACGACGTCGGAGTGCCCGCCCAGGTACTTGGTGGCGCTGTGCACGACGACGTCCGCCCCCAGGGCCAGCGGCTGCTGCAGGTAGGGCGTGGCGAACGTGTTGTCGACCACCAGGCGGGCACCGTGGTGGTGCGCCAGCTCGGCGATCGCGGAGATGTCGACGATCGCCATCGCCGGGTTGGTGGGCGTCTCGGCCCACACGAGCGTGGTGCCAGGCGGCCAGTCGCGATCGAGGGCGGCCGGATCTGTGAGGTCGGCGGCGGTCCATGGATGGCCGGCCGGCGCGTAGAGCTTGTCGATCAGCCGGTAGGTGCCGCCGTAGGCGTCGCTTCCCAGCACGATCCGCTCCCCCGGACCGAGCTGGCGCAGGATCGCGTCCTCGGCGGCAAGGCCCGATGCGAACGCAAAGGCCCTCCGGCCGCCCTCGAGCGACGCCAGGCAGGCCTCCAGCGAGTCGCGGGTGGGATTGCCGCTGCGCGAGTACTCCCAGCCATGGTGCTCCCCGACGGCGGACTGGGCGAACGTGGTCGAGAGGCTGATGGGGGGCACGACGGCGCCCCAGGCGTTCCCGTCGGGATCCTGTCCCGCATGGATGGCTCGCGTCTCGAACCCGTCGGTCTCGGCCATCATTGCCCGGCCCGGGAGAGGTGGTTGAGGACGTCGGTGCGGCCGAGCACCACGTGCGGCCGCCCACCGGCCAGCACCACCAGGGCGCCCGCCCGGTCGAGGAGCTCGACCGCCAGCGCGATCGGCTGGCCGATGCCGATCGTCGGGAGGCGGGGCCCCATCACCTTCTCGACGGGCTCGTCCATCACGGCGGGCTCGTGGAAGGCGCGATCCATGAGCGCCAGCTCGTCGACGGCGCCGAGGATCTCGGCGGCGGCCAGGGGCATCTCCCCCTTCGCCACGGGCAGCTGCGACACGCCGTAGCCGCGCATGACGTTGACGGCCCGGCGCACCGTCTCGTCGGGCTGGATGTACACCAGCGGCGGGATGTCCCCCCGGCGCGCCTCGATGATGTCGGCCACCGTGTGCTCGCCCGCGGCCCGGAGGAACCCGTAGCCGGCCATCCAGTCCTGGTCGAAGACCCGCGACAGGTAGCCCCTGCCCGAGTCGGGGATCAACACCACCACCAGATGTCGGGGACCGAGGCCCCGGCCGACCTCGAGTGCCGCCGCCACGGCGGTTCCGCCCGAGCCACCGATGTGCAGGCCCTCCTCGCGGGTGACCCGCCGGGCCATGAGGAAGCTGTCCTCGTCGCTGATGGGCACCACCCGGTCCACCAGCGAGGGGTCGTACGTCGTAGGCCAGAAGTCCTCGCCGATGCCCTCGACGAGGTACGGCCGCCCCGAGCCGCCCGAGTAGACCGATCCCTCGGGGTCGGCGCCGACGATCTGGATGCCGGCGTCCCGGGCCTTGAGGTACCGGCCCACGCCGGTGATCGTCCCGCCGGTGCCCACACCGGCGACGAAGTGGGTGACGCGGCCCGCCGTCTGGCGCCAGATCTCGGGCCCGGTAGAGCTCTCGTGGGCCCAGGGGTTCCACTCGTTGGCGTACTGGTTGGGGCGGAACGCTCCCGGGGTCTCGCGCACGAGCCGTTCGGCGACCGAGTAGTAGGACTGGGGGTCGTCGGGCTCGACCGCCACCGGACACACGATCACGTCGGCTCCGTACGCCTCCAGCAGCCGGATCTTCTCGGGCGCCACCTTGTCGGTCACCACGAAGATGCAGCGGTAGCCGCGCTGGGCGGCGACGATGGCCAGCCCCACGCCGGTGTTGCCGGACGTCGGCTCGACGATGGTGCCGCCGGGCTTCAGCGCGCCGTCACGCTCGGCCTGCTCGATCATGGCCAGCGCCGTGCGGTCCTTGACGCTGCCGCCCGGGTTCAGCATCTCCAGCTTGGCGACGACCGTGCAGGTCAATCCCTCGGTCACCCGGTTGAGCCGGACCAGCGGCGTGTCGCCGATCAGGTCGATCAGCGAGTCCGCGATCTGCGCCTCGTTGTCGTCAGGCTGTTCGGGCTGCGCCATTGCATGCCCTTTCGGTCGATGAACCCCGTTGACCCTATCGGCGGGCCCGCGCCCGCGGGGAGGGCACCAGTCCTTGAAGATCTTTCGGGCCAATGCCCCGAAAGATCTTCAAAGACGCCAAATCAGGTCAGCACCACGCCGGGCTTGACGGTCCGGCCGCGATGGCGTTCGTACACTGCCAGCAACCCGCCGGCATCATCGACGACCGCCCATGGACCGTCGCCGCTGACGCCGAGCACGTCCTCGTCGAGCACCCGGCCGTGGCGCACCCACGTCGCCAGTTCATCCGCCACGAGCACCCGGTCGTGCCCCCGGAGCGCCTCCACGGGTGGCAGCAAACGCTCCGGGATCAGCGCCTCCAGCGGCAACGCCTCGTCCACCGTGAACGGTCCGACGGCGGTCCGCCGCAGGTGGCGGAGGTGCGCGCCCCCGCCGAGTGCGGCGCCGAGGTCGGCGGCCAGGGAGCGCACATAGGTGCCCGACGAGCACACGACCGACACCGGGAACACCCCCGGGGCCACCGGCTCGGCAATCTCGAACCGCTCCACGCGCACGCGAACCGGCTCGCGTTCGACCTCGACGCCGGCGCGGGCGAGGTCGTGCAGCCGGCGCCCGCCGACATGCTTGGCGGACACCATCGGCGGCACTTGCGGGACGTCCCCGGTGAGGCCGGCCGCAGCCCGGCGCACGTCGGCCAGCCCGACGCTCGCCATGTCCCAGGTGCCGGTCACGTCGCCCGAGGCGTCCAACGTCGAGGTGGCGGTGCCCAGAACCACCTCGCCCACGTACGACTTGTCGAGCCCGGAGACGTAGGCGAGGAGCCGGGTGGCCCGGCCGACCCCGAGCACCAGGACGCCGGTGGCGTCGGGGTCGAGCGTTCCCGCGTGGCCGACCTTGCGGGTGCCGAGCAGGCCCCGGGCCTTGGCGACGACGTCGTGCGACGTCCAGCCCGCCTGCTTGTCGACGACCGCGACGCCCTCAGGCGCCGGCCCGGCACCGGCGGCCGGGCCCCGCGGTGCCATCAGTGGCGCTCGTCGCCGGCGATCTCGCGCATGATCTCCTCGATCCGCTCCGCCTGGCGGATCACCGTGTCCTGCCGAAAGACGAGCTCCGGCGTCCGCTTGAGGTGCGCCTGCCGGCCGATGGCCGCCTGCAGGCGGCCGCGGTGCTGGGCCAGGGCCTCCCCGAGCTCGTCGCTCTCGTTGTCCCCGGTCGCGGCCGGCAGGCTGGTGTAGAACACCGTGGCCCGCCGCAGGTCGGGCTCGACATCGACCGCGACCACGGTGAACAGCCCGAGCCGGTCGTCCTCGAGCCGCTCGATCTCGTCGGCGACGATCTCCTGGACGAGGTGGTTGAGCCGGGCCGTCCGCGGATAGTCGCGGGCCGTCCCGTGCACACGAGGACGCTTGCTCATTGTTTCCCGCTCTTGCTGCTTCGTAGCGGGCCGCTCGGACTACCGACGTGTTTCTTCCCGCTCCCACGGCCGCTCGGGCCGGGCTCGCTCTCTCGCCCTGCGGGACGCTCGCTCATGGCTTCTCCTCCTCTTCCTCCACCCACAGCCGATCCACCCGCAGGACCTCGACCTCGGGGAAGGACCACACGAACCGCTCCACCTCGTCCAGCACCTCGTAGAGGTGCGACCGCGTGGGCGCCACCGCCGCCACGCCGACCGTGCTGAGGTGCCAGGCGTTCTGGTGGGCGACCTCCGACGCCGAGACCCGGTAGCGCCGCCAGAGGCCCTCGACGATCGGCCGGACCGCCGACCGCTTGGCCTTCAGCGAGCGGCACTCGCGGAGGTAGAGCTCGAAGCGGACCGCCGCGGCATGCACGGGGCCAGCGTAGAGCCGGTGTCCGGAAGCGCCCGCCCGCGCCGGCTGCGGTCGAGCGGCGGACCTCCGGCCCGACCCCCGCCCGCGGGCCCCGTGTTGGCGTCGGTCTGACGACCGACTCGTCAGGACCTGGGGATCTCCCGCTCCTCGTAGGTCTCGATGACGTCACCCTGCTTGAGGTCCTGGAAGTCGGAGAGCCCGATGCCGCACTCGAAGCCAGAATGCACCTCGCGCACGTCGTCCTTGAAGCGCTTGAGCGACGAGATCGTGCCCTTCCAGATGACCGTGCCGTCGCGCAGGAACCGGACCTTGGACCCGCGGGTGATGACGCCGTTGGTGACGTAGCAGCCGGCGACCCGGCCGACTCGGGGCACCGAAAAGATCTCCCGCACCTCGGCCTCGCCGGTGACCACCTCCTCGAACGTGGGCTGCAGCATGCCCAGTAGCGCGTTCTCGATGTCCTCCAGGACCTGGTAGATGATCTCGTAGGTCCGGATCTCCACGCCCTCGGCCATGGCCAGCTCGCGAGACGTGCGATCTGGTCGGACGTTGAAGCCGATGATGGTGGCGTTGGACGCCGCCGCCAGCTGGACGTCGCTCTTGGTGATGCCACCGACGCCGCGTTGGACGAACGACAGCTTGACGTCATCGCGCTCGAGCTTGCGGAGGGCCTCGGTGAGCGCCTCCAGCGAGCCGGTGACGTCGGCCTTGAGGACGAGGTTGAGCGTGGCCACCTCGCCCTGCTGGATCTGGTCGAAGATGTCCTCGAGCCTGGCGCCGCCGCCCGTGACCGCGGCCTCGCGGCCCAGGCTGGCGACCCGCTGCCAGTGCTCGCGGGTCTCGGCCACCGACCGGGCGAGCTTCTCGTCGGGGGCGACGATGAACTGGTCGCCGGCGTCGGCCACCTCGTTGAGGCCCAGCACCTGCACGGGCATCGACGGCCCTGCCTCCTTCACGTTCTCGCCGTGGTCGTCGATCAGCGCGCGGACCCGGCCCCAGGCGGCGCCCGCCACCAGTGGGTCGCCGACCCGGAGGACCCCCCGCTGCACGAGCACGGAAGCCACGGGACCCCGGCCCACGTCGAGGTTGGCTTCCAGCACCACCCCCGCGGCGCGGCCCTCGGGGCTCGCGGCGATCGGCGGGTCCTGGACGTCCGCCACCAGCAGGAGCGTCTCCAGCAGCTCGTCGATGCCGTCGCCCGACAGGGCCGACACCGGCACCATCTCGGTGTCACCGCCCCAGTCACTGGGGATGAGGTCCTGCTCGGAGAGCTGCTGCTTGACGCGGTCGGGGTTGGCCTCCTCGCGGTCGATCTTGTTGATGGCCACCACGATGGGGACCTCGGCCGCCTTGGCATGGTTCAGCGCCTCGACGGTCTGGGGCATGACCCCGTCGTCGGCCGCCACCACCAGCACGACGATGTCGGTCGCCTGCGCGCCCCGGGCGCGCATGGCCGTGAACGCCTCGTGGCCCGGCGTGTCGATGAACGTGATGAGGCGGCCGTTCTTCTCGGCCTGGTAGGCACCGATGTGCTGGGTGATGCCACCGGCCTCGCCCTCGACCACGTTGGCATTGCGGATGCGGTCGAGCAGCTTGGTCTTGCCGTGGTCGACGTGGCCCATGACGGTGATGACCGGCGGGCGGGGCTCCAGCTCGCCGGCACCGTCGTCGGTGAACAGCTCCTCGACGCCGAGCTGGCGCTGCAGCTCGACCTCCTGCTCCTCACCCGGGTCGACGAGCCGCACGTCGGCGCCGATCTCGGCCGCGAACAGCTCGATCATGTCGTCGGTCAGCGACTGCGTGGCGGTGACCATCTCGCCCTGCGCCATGAGGAAGCGGACGACGTCGGCCGCGGTGCGGTTGAGCTTGGGGCCGAGGTCCTGCGGCGTCGATGCCCGCTCGATCACGACAACACCCTCGGGCACCGGTGCAGACGCCGGGGTGTACGTCGGCACCTCCATGGGCTGCAGCTCTTCGCGACTGCGGCGGCGGCGTCCACGACGGCGGGGAGGCGTGCGTTGCGCGCCACGGGGGCCGCCACCCGGACGACCACCCGGACCGCCCGCTCCGGGGCCACCCATGGGCGGCCCGCCGCCAGGTCGGCCACCGGGACCGCCGCCGAAGGGACGCCCGGCGCCTCCCGCTCCGGGACCGGCGGCACCCGTGCCGACGCCCGGTCGGCCGCGGCTGGGTGGACCACCGGCGGGGCGGCCGCCTCGTTGCGGCGTGGGGCCCCGGCCACCTTGGCCGGGCGGTGGCGGGATGGGCTTGCCCGACGACGACACCGGCGGACCGGGTGGCGGCGGAATGGGCCGACCGGACAGCGATTCGGGGGCTCGGGGCGCGCCGGGCGTGGGGCGGCCGGGGGGCGCCGCACCCGGGCGACCACCGGGCTCCGCGCGGCCTGGCGGTGGGGCCGTGGGGCGCTGGCGGGGCGCGGCCGGGGCGGGCGCGCCCGCCGCCGCAGCCGGACGGGGTGGCGCCGCGGGGGCACCCTCGAGATCGGGCCGGCGCAGGGGACGCTCGCTGCCGGACGACGTGACGAGCCGGCCCGGCGGCGCGGGGGGCGTCGGGCTGGGCGGCGCCGGCCGCGGGGGTGCCGGCGGCGGAATCGGCCGCGCCGGTGTCTCGGGTGCGGGCGGGGTGGCCGGCGTCGCAGCGGCGGCCGCGGCCGGGCGCTCGGCCGGGGCCTCTCCGGGCCGGGGCTTCGCCGGGGCCTCGGTAGAACCGGCGGCGGCAGGCTCGGGCTGGGCAGGCGCCGTCGTCTCCGCGACGGTCTCGGGGGTGGGCGCCGGCGCTGCCGCCTTCTTCGTTGGCGCCGCCTTCTTGGCCGTGGCCTTGCGGGCCGGCGCCTCCTTGGCGGCGGCCTTGCCGGCCGGCGCCTCCTTGGCGGCGGCCTTGCCGGCCGGCGCCTCCTCGGCGGTGGCCTTGTCGCCGTCGGCCGAATCGGCGGCTATGTCAGCGGCGGGCTTTCGGCTGGGTGCTTCGGGCTGCCGGTCGCGCACGAGGCCGTCGCGCTGGGCGCGACGGCGGACGCGATCGGCCTGCGCCTCCTCGATCCCCGAGGAGTGCGTCTTGACCCCGATGCCCAGTGCCAGGCAGAGATCGAGGCATTCCTTGTTGGTGAGCCCGAGCTCCTTGGCGAGCTCGTGGACCCTGATCTTCGCTGCCAAGTTCTCTTCAGACCAGCCCTTCTGTCTTCTCGAGGGCGCGATCCACGCACCGACCGGTGCAAATCGCGGTCCCCTATCCTCGCGCAGACCCTGCTACCGGCACGAACACCGGAATGCTCGGGCAAATGCGCCTCTCCGTTCGGCGCGCTCCCTGCACGCAGCGAGAGCGTCCTTGCAGAGCCAGGCGCCGCGACCCGGCAGTGTACGGCCCTCGACGATGGATCCCTCGGGTGAGCGCACGAACCTCACCAGCTCGCTCTGGGGCCTCCGCCGCCGGCAACCCACGCAGGTGCGGATCGGGGAGATCGACTACTCCTCGTCGGCGCGGGCTTCGCCGCCGCCTTCCACCGGCACCTCTACGGCCTCGGCGACGGCATCCGTGGCCGAGGCGTCGTCTGCCGGCCCCTCTCCCGTGACCTCCGGCTCGTCGGCGGCCGCCTCGGCGTCGGTGCTCGCAGGACCCGGAACCTCGGTCGCCTCGGAGTCGGCGGCGGCGGGCTCGCCGTTGCCGCCGGGCGCCTCGGCCAGCGCCGCCTCCCACTCCTCGGCCGACACCGCCGGGCCGCCCTCCGCCGGCTGCCACACCTGCTCGCCCGTCGCGGGATCGACGACCCACTCGCCCTCGGCCCAGTCCTGCTGACCGTAGGCCTCCTCCTCGACGAGCTGCGTCTCGCTCTTGATGTCGACCCGCCAGCCGGTCAAGCGGGCCGCGAGGCGGGCGTTCTGGCCCTCCTTGCCGATCGCCAGCGACAGCTGGTAGTCGGGCACGATCACCTCGGCCACCCCCGTGGCCTCGTCGATGCGCACCTCCTTGACCTTGGCCGGGGACAGCGCCTTGGCGACGAACTCGTAGGGGTCGTCGGAGAAGGGGACGATGTCGATCTTCTCGCCCCGCAGCTCGTTGACCACCTGCCGCACCCGAGCACCCCGGGCGCCGACGCACGCACCGACGGGATCGACGTTGGGGTCGTTGGACCACACCGCGATCTTCGTGCGGTGCCCGGGCTCACGAGCGCATGCCTTGATCTCGACGATCCCGTCGGCGATCTCGGGCACCTCGAGCTTGAACAGCTCCAGGATCAGGCCGGGATGGGTGCGCGACACGACGATCTGCGGGCCCTTGGACGTGCGTCGTACCTCGACGATGTAGGCCTTGAGTCGGCTGTTGGGCTCCGGGCGCTCGTGGGGCACCTGCTCCGCCTGCGGCAGCAGGGCCTCCACCGGGCCGAGGCTCAGCAGCGTGTAGCGGCTGTCTCCCTGCTGGACGGTTCCGGTGACGATGTCGCCCTCTCGGCCGGCGTATTCCTCGTAGCGCAGCTCGCGCTCGGCCTCGCGGATCCGCTGGGTCATGACCTGGCGCGCCGTCTGGGCGGCGATGCGGCCGAAGTCCTTGGGCGTGACGTCGAGCTCGGGACCGTAGGGCTCCCCGTCCTCGTCGATCTCCTGGGCGTAGACCCGGATGTCGAAGTTGGTGGGGTCGATCGTGACCCAGGCGTATTCGTGGGCCCCGGGCATGCGCTTGTAGGCCGACTCGAGCGCGTCGGCCAGCGCGGCCATCAGCGTGTCGACCGAGATGCCCTTCTCGGCGGCAAGCGCCTGCAGCGCCTCCATCATCTCGCTCATCGGCGGACCTCCGGTCCGCCAATGAGCGATCGCCGCTTGGCGGCGAGCAACGCACTGTGCTCATGATTCGCTCGCTGACGCTCGCTCATTGCCTGCGTTCCCTCTTCTCGTCGCTCTTGCGCTTGCCGGGGCGGGGCGTAGCGGGGCCCCACTCGAACACGGTGCGCGCCCGCTCGATGTCGTGGTAGGCGAGCCGTTGCTCCAGTGCGGCGCCGTCGTCGGCGGCGCCGGTCCGCACGACGACGCTGGAGTCGTCGGCCGACACGAGCTGGCCCTCGACCCGGCGCTCGTCGCCGACGCCCGCCACGGTCCGGATCTTCACCGTCTCGCCGACGGCCCGCTCGAAGTGCTCGGGCCGCCGCAGCGTGCGCTCGAGCCCCGGGCTGGTGACCTCGAGCGTGTAGCGACCGGTGATGGGATCGGCCTCGTCGAGCGCCCGTGACACCGCCCGGGTGGCATCGGCGAGCACGTCGAGGTCGAGCCCGCCGCCACCGCCCCGGGGCCTGTCGACCACGACCCGCAGGACGGGACCCTGCATCTCGACGTCGTACAGGTCGAGATGACGGTCGTCGAGGAGCGGTAGCACGAGGTCACGCACACGGTCTGCGACGCTCACCTGCTACACCTCCTCTTGTCATACGAAAGGCGTGGGCCCAAGCCCACGCCTTCGCTCGATGGGATCGAACGGAACGGACCCCGAAGTATAGCCGCCTGGGACGCGTCAGCGGAGAGTAGGGACCGAACACAGGCCGCGCGCAGCGACCCCTCGAACCTGCGGCGGCTAGCGCCCCCATGGGGCCGTCAACGACCGCAAGTTCGGGTGGGCGGTTCGGGCGGGGGGCGGTTCGGGCGGCGGGCGGTTCGGGCGGCGGGTGGTTCGGGCGGGCGGTTCGGAGCGGGCTAGTACGCCCGGGCCACGAACGCGACGAGGTCGTCCTCGTCCTCGGACCGGGGCAGCGACCCGTCGGGGCGCTGCAGGCAGCGCACGGTGACGCCGTCGGCCGCCAGCCGCGCCTCGCCCTCACCCCGTACGAGCCGCCACGGGAGCCGCGCGAAGCCGCTCCTGCTGGCGTCGGCGGCCTCGCGAATGTCCGAGGCGTCGGCGATGTTGGCGTCGCGCCGGCCGCGAGCATCGGCCAGCATGTCCTGCTGGACGTCGGCAACGAGCTTCTCGACCCGCCCCGCCAGCGCCGGCAGCGGCACCTGCTCCTTGGCCCCGGTGTCGCGCCGCACCAGCGTGGCCGCGTCCGCCGCCAGGTCGCGGGGGCCGATCTCGACCCGCACCGGCACGCCCTTCAGCTCCCAGTCGGTGACGCGCCTGCCGAAGGTCTGGCCGACGCGGTCGTCGAGCCTGGTCCGGACGCCGGCGGCGGACAGCTCGTCGGCCAGCGCCGCCGCCCGCTCCCCCGTGCCGCCCTCGTCCTTCACCACCAGCACCAGCGCCTGGATCGGGGCGAGTGCCGGCGGGACCACGAGGCCGTCGTCGTCGCCGTGGGTCATGATCACGCCGCCGATCATGCGGGTGGTCGAACCCCACGAGGTCGTCCAGCAGTGCTGGGTCTCCCCCCGGGCGTCGAGGTACGTGATGTCGAAGGCCTTGGCGAAGTTCGAGCCCAGCTCGTGGCTCGTGCCCATCTGCAGGGCCTTGCCGTCGCGCATCATCGCCTCGCACGTCATGGTGTTGAAGGCACCGGCGAACCGCTCACTGGCGGTCTTGCGGCCCACCAGCAGCGGCATCGCCAGCACGTTGACCATGAAGTCCTCGTAGACCTCCCGCAGGATCCGGATGGCGTACGCCTCGGCGTCCTCGCGGGTGACGTGGGCCGTGTGGCCCTCCTGCCATAGGAACTCGGTGGTGCGGAGGAACAGGCGCGGGCGCAGCTCCCAGCGCACCACGTTGTTCCAGGTGTTCAGCAGGAGCGGGAGGTCGCGATAGCTCTGGATCCAGCGGGCCATGAACTCGCCGATGACCGTCTCGCTGGTGGGCCGCACCACGATCGGTTCGTCGAGCGCCTTGCCGCCGGCGTGGGTGACCACCGCCAGCTCGGGGCTGAAGCCCTCGACGTGTTCGGCCTCCCGCCGCAGGTAGCTCTCGGGGATGAACAGCGGGAAGTAAGCGTTCTCGGCGCCTGCGGCCTTGATGCGAGCGTCCATCTCCGCCTGCATGCGCTCCCAGATCGAGTAGCCGTACGGCCGGATGACCATCGTCCCGCGGACGGGGCCGTTGTCCGCCAGCTCGGCCTTTGCGACAACGTCCTGGTACCAGCGCGGGAAGTCGTCGGCCTGCGCCGTGAGCACCTTCGCCATAGGCGACGGATCGTACCGGTCCGGCCGAACGGGACCCGCAGGCGTTGCGGCGGCGCTCGTCAGCCCGCGGCGCGGGTGACGGGGCGACCGACGCGGGCGAGCGCGTCGCCGTCGAGCTCGTACGTCACCGTCGTGAGCTGGCTCGGACAGCAGTTGGGGTCGTCGGCGGCGTAGCGGGTCCACGTGACCTCGACGTGCTCCCCGTCCACCGCCACGCCCGACACGGCCGGCGGCAGCGCTCCGGCGATCGACCGGGGCGGCTCCGTCAGGCTCGCGACGTGCACGGTCCGTCCCCGCCGCTGCGTCCAAACATGGACGGTGTCCTGGGCGCCGTTGGCGCCGTAGGTGCAGACCACATGGACGACGGCCTCGTCGTCGCCGTCACCGTCGAGGTCGCCGTACGCGACCTGGGGATCGACCTCGAGCCGGGTGACGCGGCCGATGTCGAGCACCGGGCTGCGGCCCTGGGCCACGGGGATCGCCGCGGGTGGGGTGAAGCGCAGGCCCTCGGCGCACGCGGACCCGGGCGGGGCCACCTCGCCGAAGTCGACGTCGCGGATGTCGGCCGGCGCGTCCGCGGCCCCGGGCCCGGTCGCCGAGGCGTCGGCGCGCGGCGACGACCGCCCGCCGCTGGAGGCGGCGAAGACGGCCAAGGCCAGGCCAAGCCCAGCCAGCCCCAGCCACGAGGCACGCGATCGCGAGTCACTGCGCACCACCGGCGGAATCTACCGCAACCGCGTGTGTCGAATGCGTTGCGTTTTGCCGCTCAATCGTGGCGATCCGGGGGGCCGATCAGCACGAACCAGGCGACGACCGCGAACAGCGCGACGAACAGCAGCATGCGGATCAACGAGAAGACGAAGCCCAGGACCGACGAGACGAGGAGCCAGACGACCAGCACGGCGAGCACCACGAGCGCGATGCGGCCCATCCAGCTCTCGCTGCGCCGGACCTGCCGTGCCATGAGCCGCCCCTTCCTCAGCCCAACCTGCGGATGAGCTCCACCCGCTGCTCGCTCCGGTTGACGTCCTCCCCGTGGGCGCCGGCGAGCGTGGCCCGGTCGCGCTCGGCCTCGCGGCGAGCCTGCTCGCGGGTGGACCGTGCCCGCTCGAACGCGGCGTCGAGGCCGTGGTCGTTGATGAACGTCGCCCACTCGACCAGCGCGTCGACCATCTGTTCCTCGGGAACCACAGCCACGTTCTGCCCCCGGACGAAGAGGTGGCCCTTCTTGTTGCCCGCCGCAATGCCCAGATCCGCGTCGCGGGCCTCGCCCGGTCCGTTGACGACGCAGCCCATCACCGCCACCTGCAGGGGGATCTCGCGCTCGCCGAACGCCTCCTGGGCCTGGCGCGCGACCTCGATCACGTCGATCTCGGCACGCCCGCACGAGGGGCAGGCGATGAGGTCGATGTTCTTGCGCTCGCGGAGCCCCATGGCCTCGAGGAGCGCACGACCGGCCCGCGCCTCCTCCACCGGATCGGCCGTCAGGCTGTAGCGGATGGTGTCGCCGATCCCCTCGGCCAGAAGGGTGGCGATGCCGGCCGTGGCCTTGATCAAGCCGCCCGGCATCGGCCCCGCCTCCGTGACCCCGAGGTGAAGGGGGTGGTCCACCGCATCGGACAGCTGCCGGTACGCCTCGATCATCAGCGGCACCGACGAGGCCTTGACCGAGATCTTGACGTCCTCGAAGCCGACCTCGTCGAAGTAGGCCAGCTCCATCTGAGCGGACTCGACCATGGCCTCCGGGGTGACCTTGCCGCCGTGCCGCTTGTACAGGTCGGGGTGCAGGGAGCCGCCGTTGACGCCGATGCGGATCGGGACGCCGCGGTCCTTGGCCTCCTGCGCCACCAGCTTGATGTGCTCGGGCTTGCGGATGTTGCCCGGGTTGAGGCGAAGGCAGTGGACGCCCGCCTCTAGGGCCGCGAGCGCCATGCGATGGTTGTGGTGGATGTCGGCCACGATCGGCACCGGCGAGCGGGGCACGATCCCGGCCAGGCCCTCGGCGGCCTCGATCTCGTTGCAGGTGCAGCGGACGATGTCGCAGCCGGCCATCGCCAGGTCGTAGATCTGCTGCAGCGTGCCCTCGACGTCGGCGGTCTTGGTGATCGTCATCGACTGGACCGTGATGGGCGCGTCGCCGCCGACCGGCACGTCGCCCACCATGATCTGGCGGGTCTTGCGACGGGGATACGAGGACTGTCCGAGCTCCATGGGGGTGGTCTACCGCACGTGCGAGGGTGCCCGGGTCACCCGCTGATCGGATCGACGATGTCGAGGTACATCGCGGTCACCCCCAGGACGACGAGGCCCATGACCACCGCGTACGTGAGCGGCAACAACTTGGCGAAGTCGGCGTGATAGGCCCGCCCGGGACGCGAGCGGATGCGTTCGTAGATCGCCACGGCGGCGTGGCCGCCGTCGAGCGGCAGCAGGGGCAGCATGTTGAAGATGCCGATGAACATGTTGAGGCTGAAGAACAGCGCCAACAGGAACGCCACCCGGTTCTCGACGTCCTGCGAGCCGAGCTGGACGACGCCGATGATCGAGATGAGGCGGTCGTTGTCGTCGGCCGACGAGCCCGAACCACCACCGGAGCCCGAGTCGGGGTCGTTGGCCTCGCCCACGTCGGTGGCGAAGTCGCTGATGCCGCGCGGGCTGAAGAACCCCGCCATGGCGCCGAAGGTCTGGCCGGTGAACCGCACCATCTCGCCCGGCGCCCGCACGACGGCGGTCCCGAGGCCGATCGGCTCGTTGGAGTAGTGCTTCGACGTGCCGACCCCGAGGAACGGCGACCCGGTCTCGCCACCCTCGTCCGCGGGACGCGGCCGCAGCCGGGCTTCGACCGTCCGTTCGACCCCGCCCCGCTCGACGGTCAGCTGGACGTCCTGGCCGACCTCGGCGCGAGCGAGCGCGTCTGAGAGCTCCTCGTAGCGCGAGACCGGCTGGCCGTCGACGGCGACGATGAGGTCGTCCTCGCGCAGGCCGGCCTCTTCGGCGGCGCTGCCGCTGAGCACGGTGTTGATCTCCCAGGCCGGGGCCCGATCGGGTGGGTTGGCGATGCTGCGACCCGGGAAGCCCACCACACCGAGCAGGATCACGAGCAGCACGAACGCCTGGGCGAAGTGCATCAGCGACCCGGCGCTCACCACCAGCAGGCGCTTGGGGAAGGACTTCTGCCGATAGGTCCGGGACTCGTCGACGGGATCGACGTCGTCGAGGTTGTTCATCCCGATGATGCGGACGTAGGCACCCGCGGGGACAACCTTGAGGCCGTACTCGGTCTCACCCCGGCGGAACGACCAGATCTTCGGCCCGAAGCCGATGAAGAACTCGGTCACCTTCATGCCCGCCCACTTGGCGGTCACGTAATGGCCGAGCTCGTGGAGGAAGATCATGACCACGATCCCGAGGATCACCACCAGCACCGGCCACCCGAAGGCCAGGCCCGCGGCGGCGACGGCGGCGATCAGCAGGCCGAGGCGAAGCCCCCCGGTCTCGTAGATGGGAGGTTCCGGCGCGGACGGCGGACCGCTGGGTGCGGGGCGTCGCTCCGTGTCAGTCATCCACTGATCCTCTCGATCTCCTGCCCGGCGGCGACCCGACCGCGGCGGTCGGCGTCGATCACGGCGTCGACCCCATCGGCACGCCCCCCATCATGCCGGGCGAGGACGGCGTTCAGTACGTCGGGGATGGCCACCCAGCGGATCTGCCCCGTCAGGAAGGCGGCCACGGCCTCCTCGTTGGCGGCGTTCAGCACCGCTGGGGCGGTCTCACCCTGGCGGCCCGCGTCGTAGGCCAGGCCCAGGCAGGGGAAGGCGTCGTGGTCCGGCGCCTGGAAGTCGAGGCGGTCACACGACGACCAGTCGATGCGGCCGAACGGCGTGCCTATGCGGTCGGGCCACGCCAGCGCGTACCCGATGGGTAGGCGCATGTCTGGGTTGGAGAGCTGGGCGATGGTGGAGCCGTCGGTCATCTCGACCATCGAGTGCACGATCGACTGCGGGTGGACCACCACGTCGATGGCGTCGTAGTCGACGTCGAACAGCTCATGGGCCTCGATCACCTCCAAGCCCTTGTTCATGAGCGTCGACGAATCCACGGTAATCTTCGGCCCCATCGACCACGTTGGATGAGCCAAGGCGTCGTCGATCGTCACGTCCGCCAGCTCGGCCCGGGTCCGGCCCCGGAACGGCCCGCCGCTGGCCGTGAGGACGATGCGCGCCACCCGGGACGGGTCGCCGCTGGCGTTGGCGGCGAGGCATTGGTGCACGGCGCAATGCTCGGAGTCGACCGGCACGATGTGACCCGCGCCCGAACGCCGCAGCACCGACCGCACCACCGGTCCCCCGGCGATCAACGATTCCTTGTTGGCCAGGGCCAGGCGCCGGCCGGCGGCCAGCGCCGCCAGCGTGACGCGCAGGCCGGCAAACCCCACCACGCCGTTGACGCACACGTCGGCCACGGCGCCGAGGTCGGCGAGCGCAGCCTCGCCCGCGCGCACCTCGATGCCGGCCGGAACCCGGTCGTGGACGGCGGCGGCGCAGCTGTCGTCGCCGACGACGACCAGCTTGGGACGCAGCTCGTGCGCCTGGCGGACCAGCGTGTCGGCCGACGACCAGGCGCCCAGCGCGACGATCTCGAACCGGTCGGGCTCGGCCCGCACCACGTCGATGGTCTGGGTCCCGATCGACCCGGTCGATCCGGCGACCGCGACCGTCGTCAGAGGCACCGACCCAGGCTAGGCGGTTCAGGGTTCAGGTCAGGAAGAAGTCGGAGACCCGTGCCAGGTACCAGACGGCGGGGAGCACGAAGAGCAGGGCGTCGAAGCGATCGAGCAGGCCCCCGTGCCCGGGCAGGATGCTGCCCATGTCCTTGACCCGGAGGTCCCGCTTGACCAACGACTCCGACAGGTCGCCCAGCGGGGCCACCAGCGCCACGAGCACCCCGAGCTTGATGCCCTCGCTGGCCTCGTCGAAGGGGAACACGCCCCCGGCGACCGTGGCGAAGACAACGCCGGCGGCGACGGCGAGGACCATGCCTCCCAGGAGTCCCTCGATCGTCTTGTTGGGGCTGGCGTCGGACAGAGGGCGCGACCCTGCGCTGCGGCCGACGAACAGGGCGCCGACGTCATAGGCGATCGTGGGCACGACCGCCGCCAGCAGGAACGCCACCCCATTGCCGCCCGGCTCGGACAGCAACAGGCCCGCGAAGGAGCCGAACAGCCCGATCCAGCCGATCCCGAGCAGCGTCACGCCGATGTTGGGCACCGGTCGGTCGGCACCGGCGCGCACCAGGTACCACAGGAAGCACACCGCGACGGACAGGACCATGACCACCGGCAGCGCTTGCTCGCCGTAGTTGTAGGCGGCGATCACGAAGCCCACGGTCGACACCACGCCGACCGGCAGCAATGCCTCGTGCCCCGCCTTGTTGGCGGCGACGAAGTATTCGTAGGCGGCGTACCCGAGCACAGGGACGGCGACGATCATGCCGCCGAGCTCGCCGGCGAACTTGAACAGCAGCAGCGCCACCGCCGCGAATGCCACGCCCACGCCGATCGCCATGCGCAGGTCACGATCGGCCGTGATGCGACGAGGAGCCCGCCGGCGGGCGCGACGGCGAGGTGCGGTGACGACGCCGCGGGACTCGGGCCCGTAGCCGCCGCCGGTCTCGTCGCCGTACACCTCGTCGCCGTAGGCATCGTCGTACGTCTCGTCGTAGGTGGCGTCGTACTCGTCCGCGTATGCCTCGTCGGCGTAGGCGTCCTCGTAGGCCGGCTGCCGGTCGGCGTCGGCGAACACCGACCGGCCCGGGGGCGGCTCGACGTCGTCCTCGTAGGAAACCGGCGCCCCCTGGCGCGGTTCGGACGGCTGCGGTTGGCCGGCGTCCTGCCAGCCCTCGCCGGTCACTGCGGGCCTCTGCCGCGTCTGCTCGGCCGGCGGTGGCCCGGGCCGCCGCGGCGGCGGACCACCGGACCCGCCCGCCGGTGATCGGGGGTCGTCGCGCCAGCGGGGGTCGGAGTCGGCCAAGGTCGACCAGGGATCGTCGCCCTGGCGCGGGTCGCGGCGGTTCATCCTCGGGACCTCCTCTGCGGCCGAACCCGCCCAGTGCGAAAGCTCGGGCGCCTCGGTGGGCGGCTGGACGGGCACGACGGGCGGTCGCTCGATCGTGGCGGGATCGTCGTACGAACCAAGGGGGAAGCGCAGGGCCGGCCGGGGCCCGCCGGCCTCGGCCGAGGTGGGCCGGTCCCCGAAGCGGGGCTGGTCGTCGCCGAGCCGATGCCTGATGTCGTCGCGTTCGAGCGCCTCGGCGGCCTCGTCGGCGCCGATGAGACGGACACCTTCAGTGGGATCGCGATGGCGCTGCTGCCGGCGCTCTTCCCTGTCATCCACAAGGCTCTTCCTCTCGTAATGCCCACCGTGTGTGGTCGTGCGTCCCGTTTTTCGACCCACCCATCCTGCACCCGTGGCGTACTCAGGTGGTGGAGGGGTGGAGGGATCAGACCTCGAGCAGCTCCTGCTCCTTGTGCTCGAGGGCCGTGTCCACCTCGGCTTCGTGATGGTGGGTGAGCTTGTCGAGCTCCTTCTCGGCCCTCGCGAGATCGTCCGCCGAGATGTCGCCGTCCTTCTCCAGCGCCTCGAGGTCGTGCCGAGCACCGCGCCGCGCGTGACGGATGCTCACCCGGCCCTCCTCGGCCATCGCCTTGACCAGGCGCACGAGCTCCTTGCGGCGCTCCTCGGTCAGTGGCGGGAAGTTCAGGCGGATGATCTGCCCGTCGTTGCTCGGCGCCAGGCCGAGCCCGCTCAGCTGGATCGCCTTCTCGATGGCGCCGAGCGAGTTCCTGTCGTAGGGGCTGATGACCAGCATGCGAGCCTCGGGCACCGTGAAGCCGGCGATCTGCTGGAGCGGCACCTCGGTGCCGTAGTAGTCGACCGGGATCTTCTCCACCAGGGCCGGTGCCGCCCGGCCCGTGCGCACGCCGGTGAACTCGGATCGGGCGTGCGCGACGGCCCTCGCCATCTTGTCTCGCGCCTCGTCGAGCACCATCGAGATCATCTCATCACTCACCGGGCTCTCCTGCCGTCACGACTGACGCCGATCCCCCCGGCGCCCTCAGCGGATCAGCGTACCGACCGCCTGACCTCCGACGATCGACGCGATGTTGCCCTTGCCGAGCAGGTCGAACACGACGATAGGCAATTTGTTGTCCATGCACAGCGTGATGGCGGTCGAATCCATCGCCTTGAGCCCGCGGTTGAGCACATCGAGGTAGCTGACAGAGTCGAGCTTGGTGGCCTCGGGGTTGGTGCGGGGGTCGTCGGTGTAGAGGCCGTCGACTCCCGAGTGGGTGCCGCGCAGCATCACGTCGGCCTCGATCTCGACCGCCCGCAGCGCAGCGGCGGTGTCGGTGGTGAAGAACGGGTTGCCGGTGCCGCCGGCGAAGATCACCACCCTGCCCTTCTCGAGATGGCGGATGGCGCGTCGCCGGATGTACGGCTCCGCCACCTGCGCCATGTGGATCGCGGTCTGCACCCGGGTGGGCTGGCCGAGGCGTTCGAGCGTGTCCTGGAGCGCAAGGGCGTTGATGACCGTCGCCAGCATGCCCATGTAGTCGGCCTGGGCACGATCCATGCCGGCGCCGGCGCCCGTCATCCCCCGCCAGATGTTGCCGCCGCCGACGACCACCGCCACGTCGACGCCCTGGTCCGCGCGGACCCCGGCGATCTCGTTGGCGATGTAGTCGGCGAACTGTCCGTCGATGCCATATCCGACCTCGCCGGCGAAGGCCTCCCCCGACAGCTTCAGCAGCACCCGGTGGTACCCGGTGTCCTCGGCTGCGGGAGTCATGCGACGATCCTCAGCCGCGTTCAGCCGCCGATGAACAACTGGGCATAGCGGGCGACCTCGGCCTTCCCGTCGGCAGCCACCTGGGCGATGGTCTGCTTCTCGTCGCGGACGAAGGGCTGCTCGAGAAGCACGCGCTCTTTGTACCAGCCGTTGAGCCGGCCCTCGACGATCTTGGGCCACGCCGCCTCGGGCTTGCCCTCGGCCTTGGTGACGCCGAGCAGGGTCTCGCGCTCGTCCTCGACCACCCCGGGGGGCACGTCGTCGCGGGCGAGGTACTGGGGCTTGGCGAAGGCTATGTGGACCGCGATGTCGTGGGCCAGCTCCTCGCCGCCGCCCCGGAGGACGACCACGACCCCGTTCACGCCCCGCCCGTCCTGGCGGTGAAGGTAGGTGCCGACGGCCTCGCCGTCGCCATGGGTCACCTGGACGACCCGGCCCACCTCGATGTTCTCCTTGAGGGTGACCTTGAGGTCGTCGACGGCGTCCTTGTGGTCGCCGGTGGCGGACTCGCCCCCGGCGGCGACCGAGTCGGCCAGCGCCTGGGTCAGGGCGACGAAGTCGGGGGACTTGGCCACGAAGTCGGTCTCGCACTTGAGCTCGACCAGGCCCACGGCGTGGTCGTCGGTGGTGATGGCGATGGCGCCCTGGGCGTTCTCGCGGTCGGCGCGGTCGTCGGCCTTGCCCAGGCCCCACTCGCGCAGCAGCTTCTTGGCGCGCTCGCTGTCGCCGCCGGCCTCTTGGAGGGCCTTCTTGGCGTCCATCATCCCTGCGCCGGTTGCCTGCCGCAGGGCCTGTACATCCTTGGCGGTGAAGTCGGCCATGGGGCCTCAGGACTCCTGCGATTCGGGGGAGGTGTCGGTGGGGGTCTCGGCTTCGTCGGAGGCGGTGGCACCCGTGTCGTCGGCAGCGGTGTCGCTCGCGGCGTCGCCAGCCGCGGCGTCCGTGGCCCCGGCATCGGTGGCACCACTGCCGTCGTCGGCGGCGGTCTCGTCGTCGGCGGCGGTCTCGTCGTCGGCGGCGGCGGTTGCGTCGGCGGCGGTGTGGTCCGCGTCGGTGGTCGTGTCGGTGGCCTCGCTCGCCGCGGTGGTGGTGGCGGCGGCCTCGTCAGCGGCGGACGCGGCGCTAGCGGTGGCCTCGTCAGCGGCGGCGTCCTCGACGCCGGAGGATGCCGTCGCTGCGGCCCGCGTTGGCGGCGTCGGGGAGTCGACCGACGGAGCTGCGGGTGGGCGCGGCGTGGTGCGGGCCCCGGCGACGCGGGCGTCGCGCTCGCGAGCCTCGGCCAGCGCCTGGCGGCGGGCCTCCGCCTGCTCGGCGGCGACACGCGCCTCGTCGTCGGCCGATCGGGTGGCGACCGGTGCGCGCAGCGACGCGATGTGCTTGCCCTCGATCACCGCGTCGGCGATGACGCGGCTCAGCAGCGTGCCGGAGCGGATGGCGTCATCGTTTCCGGGGATCACGTAGTCGATGACGTCGGGATCGCAGTTGGTGTCCACGACCGCAACCACCGGCACGCCCAGCTTGTTGGCCTCGGTGACGGCGATGTGCTCCTTCTTGGTGTCGAGCACGAAGATCGCCTGCGGCAACCGGTCCATGTGGCGGATGCCGCCCAGGTAGCGCTCGAGCTTGTCGAGCTCACGGCCGAGCAGCAGCGCTTCCTTCTTGGGCATCGCGTCGAACTCGCCCGTGTCGCGCATGCGCTCGTACTCGAGCATCTTGGCGACGCGCTTGTTGATGGTCTGGAAGTTGGTGAGCATGCCCCCCAGCCACCGCTGGTTGACGTAGGGCATGCCGCACTTCTCGGCGTATTGCTGGATCGGTTCCTGCGCCTGCTTCTTGGTGCCGATGAAGAGGATCGAGCCGCCGCCCGAAATGGTGTCGCGCACGAACGTGTAGGCCGTCTCGATACGGGCGAGCGTCTGCTCCAGATCGATGATGTAGATGCCGTTGCGCTCGCCGAAGATGAAGCGCTTCATCTTGGGGTTCCAACGGCGGGTCTGGTGACCGAAGTGAACCCCGGCCTCCAGCAGCTGCTTCATGGTGACGACAGCCACGTGTCTGTTCCCTTTCGTCCCAACGGTTGGTCGTTGCCGGACCCGCGCGTCCTAAGGACGACCGTGGGTTGAGTCCGGCTGTGGGGTGGTGTGCCGGGCCAGAGGGCCTCCGGCCGGCGGGTTAGCCTATCGGGAGCTCGTCGTGACCCGCCATGTGATTCCGCGGGAGGCGCTCATGGCAGCTCTGCGAGCGCGGCGGCGCCGATCTGGTCTTCGACAAACGAGATCCCGTGGCCGACCGCCACGTCGGCGACCACGTCGCGCCAGCCTTCGCAGGTAGGCGGCTGGCCCGCGAGCGCCCTCGCCATCTCCGCGGTGGCCTCGTCGGACGCCACGAGGTCGGCGTGAGCGGACCAGCCCGACACCGGGACCGTCACGTTGGTGGCGCCCGCCACCTCGGTGTTGGGAGCGGCCACCGCGAGGTCGCCGCGGGCGGCGATGGACACGAGCCGGACGCCCTCGGGCACGCCCTCACGGGCCAGCTCGCGCACGACGTCCGAGTCCTCCGCCAGCTGCCGGACCGCGGCCGCGTCGTGCTCGATGCCGCCGTCGAGGAACGCGTCGGCGGCACGCAGGCCGAGGTTGCCGGTCAACGTTGTGCCGGCACCGACGACGGCCGTGGCCACGTCGGCACCCTTGTGCGGTGTTCCGAGGGTGGTGACGACCCCGAGACGGTCGAGCGCCGCATCGCGTTCGACCAGCTCGAGCAGCGCCAACCGTGCGACGACGCCGCCCTGCGAGTGGGCGAAGACGTCGATCGTGGCATCGGGATCCGAGTCGGCGAGGTCCTCCACCAGATCGGCGAGGCGGTGGGCGGCGTCGCGGAGGTCGCCCTGGCTGGCCTCGGTCTCGTACGCGTGGCCGGCAAGGTCGCCGACCGCCGCCGCCGAGCCGGGTACCCGACCGCCGGCGTAGCTGAACCGCACTACCCGATCGTCGTCGTAGCCCAGGTCGGCGGTGCGGAGCTCGTCGATCGAGCCCTTGCTACTCGACGAGCCCAGCCCGGCGACCGTGACGGCCACCCGATCCTGACCCCGCACGGGCGCCGCCGGTGGCGTGCCCTCGGAGCACGGTCCGTGAAAGAACAGGCGGGCGCCGAGGTCGGCGGCGAGCCCGAGGCCGCGGGCGGGCAGGTTCAGCTGGCTGGCGTACGTGGCTGTGGAGCGGGCGCGGTCGTAGAGCCAACCCAGCGCGGCATCGATCCCGGGGAAGCCGACGCCACCGCCGCCGTCGAACGCCAGCTGCGCGAGCGCCCGGGCCTCCGCCTCAGGCGTGCTGCCCGGGGGGATCTCGAAGGGCAGCAGCTCGACCTCGACCACGCGGCCGACGAACAGGGAGGCAGGGTCGAAGTACGCGTCCCCCGACCGAGCCCCGAAGTGCAGCCGCTCGCCGGCGATCCCGACCCGGTGGCCCGCCCGGACCCGCTGGCCGAGCACCACGTCGACGGCACCGAGGAACGAATAGGACGTCCGCACGCCGTCGACATGACGCAGGGTGACGTGCAGCGTGCCGGCCACGGGCCCGGCGAAGACGACGGTCCCGTCGGCGCTGGCCCGCACCGGGTCGCCGGGCTCGGTGTCGTATTCGAGGCCCCGGTTGCCGGCACCGTAGGGCCCCGCCGGCGGCCGGAAGGGATCGGCGATGGGCGCGGAGACCGGAGGGCTGTAGCTCGGTGCCGGTGGGTCGCCGGGCCGCGTCGACGCGCCCGCGGCCACGGCGGGCCACAGGGCCGCAATGGTGATCGCCAGCGCCAACGCCGCCGACGCCGGTCGGGCCACCGCGGACACGGGTCGACGACGCCAGCGGCGAAGCTCGCGCCAGAGCTGGCGCAGCCGGGGGCCGCGTCGCGCATGGCGACGTCGGCGCGGGCGCAGGCGGAAGGGGCGGAACGACGGGCGGGCCGGGACCATGGCGTCCCCCTCGGGGCGTGTGCGGGTACCTCGGGGGGAAGTGGGCGCGGCACCGGAGGGTTGGCCACTCGGCGCGACGCGTGGGCGCCGGCGGCCGCGGGCTCTGGCTCCGGCGCCCCGTCAGACCTGAGTGTGCAGGGGAGGTTGCTTCGCCGTAGACGTCAGGCGGGCACGCGACCGGCGGCGGTCATGCGGAGCCGCAGCCTGGTGACGGCCTTGCCGTGGATCTGGCAGGCGCGGCTCTCGGTGACACCAAGCACCTCGCCGATCTCGGCCAGCGTGAGGCCGTCGTGGTAGTAGAGGCTGACGACCGCCCGCTCGCGCTCGCTCAGGCGCTCGATGGCCTTGGCCAGCGCCCGCCGCAGCTCGGCCAGCTCGACCGCGGCCAGCGGATCGTCGTCGCCACTGGTGAGGACGTCGCCGACGGTCATGGGGGGATCGCCAGTCGCGGCCGAGCTCACCGCGGCGTCGAACGTGACAAGGCTCATCAGCGAGATCTGCGACAGGGCCTGCTGGAGCTGATCGTCGTTCATGCCGAGAGCGGCCGCGAGCTCGGCGTCGCTGGGCGAGCGATGGAGGACGGCCGCGAGCCGCGCGATGGCCGCCTCGACGCGACGGGCCTTGGCCCGGACCGAGCGGGGCACCCAATCGAGGGTGCGGAGCTCATCGAGGATGTTGCCCTTGATCCGGGCGATCGCGTAGGTCTCGAACCGGCATCCCCGGTCGGGGTCGAACCGTTCGACCGCATCGATTAGGCCGAAGATGCCGTAGCTGACCAGGTCGGCACGCTCGACATGCCCGGGCAGGCCGACGCCCATACGCCCGGCCACGTAATGGACCAGGGGCGCGTAGCGGAGGATCAGCTCATCGCGAGCTGCGAGCTGGCCGTCGCGCTTGTACGCGGCCCACAAGTCCCCAGTCTCTACGTCAACGAACGTCACGTGTGCCTCTAAGCCCGTGGGTGGCTGGCGTCGAACACGGACCGTAGCCGTTCCTTGGAGACGTGAGTGTAACGCTGCGTGGTGGCCACGTCTGCATGACCGAGCAACTCCTGGACAACCCGCAGGTCGGCGCCACCGTCGAGCAGGTGGGTGGCGAAGGTGTGCCGTAGCGCATGGGGATGTGTCGGTGCCGCCGCGCGGCGATCCAGCACGCGCCGAGCATCCCGTGGCGTCATGCGCCGTCCCCGCAGGTTGAGAAAGAGGGCCGCCGCCGGCGAGGCCTCGGTGGCAAGCTCGCGACGGCCGTCGGCGAGCCAGCGCCGCAGTGCGTCGGCCGCCGGTTCGCTCACGGGGACGACGCGTTGCTTGCCGCCCTTCCCCCACACCCGGACGCGACCCCGGGGCAGGTCGAGGTCGTCGACGTCGAGCGCCGCCGCCTCGGCCACGCGGAGGCCACTGCCGTAGAGCAGTTCCAGCAGCGCCGTGTCGCGCAGGTCGCGGGCGCCTCCGGGGCCAGGGGAGCACGATGCGTCGAGCAGTGAGCGCAGCTCGTCGGGATGCAGCACCCTTGGTAGCCGCGCCTCGCCCCTGGGCGCACTGAGACCCGTCGTGGGATCGTTGGTGACCGCGCCGACTCGCCGGGCCCAGCCGAAGTAGCGCCGCAGGGCCGACGCTCGCCGGGCGATCGTGCGACGGGCGAACCCGCGGGTGGCGAGGTAGGCCAGGTACCGCCGGATTGTCGTGCGCTGCACGTCGCCCGGTGAGTCGAGCCCCAGGCGCTCCGTCCAGGTGACGAATGCCGCCAGGTCGCGCCCGTAGGCCTCGACGGTGGATGGTGCGGCGGCCGTCAGCGAGCGGGCGAACTCCTCCACTCGCCAGCCTGGCGCCACGGTTGCCAAAGGTACCGGCCGTCATGGGGTCCCCCCGGCGATCCTCTCGTACCAGCCGCCGCGCCTGGTCAGCCAGCCCGCCTCGCACAGCCGGTCTAGCGCCGGGGCGAAGACCGCCAGGCCGCGCCCCGTGCGCACGCCGATCTGATCGAGGGTGGCGGGCTGCCACCCCACGGCGTCGAGCACCGCAGCGTCCGCCGGGTCGGGCTGGGGGCGGGCCTCAGCGCGGGAGCGGCGGCCCGCGGGCCCCAGCCCCAGCGCCATGAGGACGTCGTCGGCCGAACAGGCGGGTGCACGGCCCTCCGCGAGCAGCCCGTTGGTGCCCGCCGACGCCGGGGCGCGTACGGACCCGGGCACCGCCATGACGTCGACGCCGCGCCTGTCGGCCTCGTCGACCGTGTGCATCGAGCCGCCGGTCCGGTGCGACTCGACGACGACGACCAGGTCTGCGAGCGCGGCGATGATGCGGTTGCGTGCCGGGAAGCGCCAGCGCTCGGGACGCGCGCCCAGCGGCGCCTCCGACAGCAGGACGCCGCGGGACGGCACGGCACGCCACAACTCCGCCTGGGCCCGCGGATAGACGACATCGAGGCCGCTGCCGACCACGCCGATCGGTGGGGCGCCATCGCCGTCGCGCCCGGCGGACAGGGCGCCCCGGTGCCCAGCGGCGTCGATGCCCGATGCGAGCCCAGAGACGACCGCCACGCCGGCGGACGCCAGGTGGTGGCCCAGCTCCCAGGCGATGGCTGCGCCGGTGGCGGTGCATTGGCGCGTCCCCACCACCGCCACCCGCGGGCCGACCACGACGTCGGGTGACCCCCGATGGAACACGACGCCGGGCGGCTCGATGTCGGCGGCCAGGACGGGCGGATACGCGGCCGAGCCGACGACGGCGACGCCGATGCCCTGGTCGACGATCGCCTGCCACACGACGACGGGGTCGATCCCCGCGGCGGACCGACGCCAGCAGGCCATGAGGGCGTCGGGCCGTGAGCCCAGTGCCGCCAGAACGTCGGCGTCGCGCCACGGCGCACCGCCGCAGACGCGACCCCAGGCACGTGCGGCCGTCTCCGTCCGAAGGATGGCTGACAAGCGGGCGGGGCCCATGCCCGGCAGGCACGTGAGTGCGGCGGCGAACGCCTCGGGGGGAAGCCCCGACGACCGACAGCCTGCGCCGGCTGCGCGGTCGGGTGTCCGGGCCATCACGCCACCCGCCAGTCGAAGCAGAGCGGATCGGCTCGCAGCGCCAGCGCCGTGCTCACGTGCTCGACGCCCAGAGGTCCGGCATGCCCGGCGAGGTCGGCGACGGTGCGCGCCACCCGGCGCACACCACCCAGCCCCCGTCCGGTTAGCCGACCGGCGCGCAGGGCCCGTTCGATCAGCCGCGTGGCGGCGCGGTCGAGCGCCGCCACGTCGTCGAGCCGCCACGCCGGCAGGACGGTGTTGGCGACCACGTCGCGCCGGGCTGCCGCCGCTCGCGCTCGTGCCACCCTGGCGGCCACTGCCAGCGTGGGCTCTCCGCCGGCCGAGTCGAGCAGCTCGGCGACGTCGGGCCTGCCCACCTCGACGCGGAGGTCGAAGCGGTCGAGCAGCGGACCCGACAACCGGCGCGCGTAGCGGGCGCGGGCGGCGCCCGAGCAGCGACAGCCGCCGGGTGGCCCGCCCTCACCACAGGGGCACGGGTTCATCGCCCCGACGAGCAGGACCCGCGCCGGGAACGTCACCTTGGCGGCGGCCCGGGACACCCGGATGACCCCCTCCTCCAGCGGCTGGCGCAGGTTGTCGAGCACCAGCGACTCGAACTCGCCGACCTCGTCGAGGAAGAGGACGCCGTTGTGGGCCAACGACAGCTCCCCCGGCTGCATCGACCCCGACCCCCCGCCGACCAGCGAGACTGCGGAGGCTCCGTGGTGCGGCGCACGGAGCGGCGGGCGGCGGATGAGCCCTCCGGGGGGCAGCGGCTGCCCGGCGGCGGAATGGATGCGGGTGGTCTCGAGCGCCTGCGCGGGATCGAGGTCGGGCAGCAGCCCGGCCAGCCGGCGGGCCAGCATCGTCTTGCCCGCCCCCGGGGGACCGACGAGCAGCAGGTGGTGCCCGCCAGCAGCGGCGACCTCGAGCGCGAACCGGGCGGCGGGCTGCCCCCTCACGTCGGCGAGGTCGGGGTCCGGTGCCGCCGGCGGCAGCACCACGGGCTCGGGTGGGTCGGGCCAGGGCTCCCTCCCGACGAGCGCGTTCACCACCTCTTCGAGACGGCCCACCGGGCGGATCGCATGGCGCGCGATGAGCTGTGCCTCCACCGTGCACCCCGCCGGCACCACGACTTCGGGGTCGGTCAGAGCGTCGATCAGCGGCAGCGCCCCCGGAACCGCCCGCACCGAGCCGTCAAGGCCCAGCTCGCCCACGAAGGCGCGTCCCTCACACGAGTTCGGCGGCAGCTGCTCGCTCGCCACCAGCAGGCCCACGGCGATGGCGAGATCGAGGCCGGCGCCCACCTTGCGCACGCCCGGCGGCGCCAGGTTCACCGTGACCCGGGCGTTGGGCCAGGCCAGCCGGCTCGACATGAGCGCGGCCCGGACGCGGTCGCGCGCCTCGCGACACGTGGTATCGGGCAGGCCGACCACCGTGAATGCGGGTAGCCCCTTGGACACGTGGACCTCGACCCGAACGGGCCGGCCCTCGACACCGAGCAGGGTTGCCGACGCGACGGATGCGAGCACGAGCAGGGCCTCCTGACGAGAGGGGGATCGCAGGAGGGACACAAACGCAGGGCCCTCGACCCGGCTCGACCTGTGGCCGGAGCGTGCTCACACCATACCCGAAGGGTGTGACACTCACGGTCGCATCAGTTCGTGCAATGAAAGGGGGTGAGCGATCTCAGAAGCCCGGGAAGGGGCGGAAACCCTGGTCAGGAGCCTCCGAAGCGGGGCTCCCGGCCTTCGACGAAGGCGAGCATCGCCTCGGCGGTGTCCTTGGTACCGAAGTTGACGATCTGGGCCTGGGCCTCTGCCTCGAGCGCCTGGGGCAGCGTGAGCTGCGCGGAGTTGTCCAGCAGCCGCTTGGTCAGGCTCTGCGCCAGCGGCGGTCCGTCTGCCAGCCGCGTCGCCAGCTCGGCGACGGTGGCGTCGAGGTCGGACCGCGGGACCACGCGGCTCACGAGCCCGATCCGTTCCGCCTCGGCGGCGGTGACGATGTCGCCCAGCAGGGCCAGCTCCTTGGCCTTGAGCAGACCCACCGTCCGAGGCAGTGACCACGAGCCGCCGCCGTCGATGCTGAGGCCCCGCCGCACGAAGATCTCCGAGAACCGCGAGTCGTCGCTGGCGACCAGGATGTCGCAGGCCAGGGCCATGTTGAGCCCGACGCCCACGCACACGCCCGCGACCCGGGCGATGACGGGCTGGGGCACCGCGTGAAGGGCATCGATCGCACCGGAGATCGAACGCATCAGCCAGAGCGGATGGCCGACGTCGTCCGACGCGGCCGCGGTGACGTCGGCACCCGACGAGAAGTCGTCACCCTCTCCGGTCAGCACGACGCAGCGGTCGTTGCGACGCCGTGCCACCTCCCGGAACGCAGCCTCGATCTCGGGCCACGCCCCGACCGGGATGGCATTGCGCTTGGCGGGGTTCGACAGGGTCACCGTGACGATGCCCTGGCTGCGCTCGACCTGCACGTGGCCCACCTCGGGCACGATACTGAGCCGGTGGGCTTCAACCCGTTTCGCCAGACCCGCCGCTCGCCCGCCGACTACGTGATGGTGGCGGCGGCGCTGGTGGTGTGCGCCGCCCTGGTCATCTGGGCCCTCGCCGGCTGAACGCAGGCGTTCAGAACGCTGCCTCGATCACGTCGACGGCGGATCCGGTCACGGCCACGACATCGAAGCGGATGCTCCTACCGGCGGCGCCGAACTCGAGCGGGCGATCGGCCAGGAACCTCGCCGCCAGCGTCCGTAGCCGCCGTTGCTTGGCGATGGTCACGGCTTCGGCGGGGACGCCGAACCGGTCGGAGGCACGGGTCTTCACCTCGCAGAAGACCAGCTCGCCGGGCCGCCCGACGACCAGATCGAGCTCACCCTCGGCGCAGCGCCAGTTGCGGGCGACCACGTCGTAGCCGGCGGCCCGGTACCAGTCGGCCGCCCGATCCTCGCCACGCGCTCCCAACCGCTGCCGGTAGGCGCGGCGCGCGTCGCGCCCGCCCACCTAAAGCTCCTTGGCGGGGAGCTCCTCGACGTTCACGTCCTTGAAGGTGACGATCTTGACCGACTGCACGAACCGGCTGGTGCGGTACATGTCCCAGACCCACGCATCGTGCAGCTCGAGCTCGATGTACGTGCGCCCGCCCTCGTCGTGGACCGTCTGGCGCACCTGGTTGGCCAGGTAGGAACGCCGGTCGGTCTCGACGACGTACGAGAACATCGGCGTCAGGTCCTTGTACTCCTTGTAGAGCTGGAGCTCGATGTCCGCCTCGTACTGCTCGAGGTCCTCGGCGCTCATGGAGGAGCACCCTACCGGCGGTACCGGCCACCGGCGTCGGGCGACATGCTTCCCGCACTCGGCGCTGCGCGCCGGGCCGCTCGGGCTTCGACGCGTGCTTCCCGCTCCCACGGCCGCTCGGGCCGGCCCTTCCGTCCGGTCGGGCAACATGCTCTCCGCTCTCGGCGCTGCGCGCCGGGCCGCTCGGGCTTCGACGCGTGCTTCCCGCTCCCACGGCCGCTCGGGCCGGCCCTTCCGTCCGGTCGGGCTCAGGCCTCGCGCCGCTCGCGGACCTTCGCGGCCTTACCGATGCGGTCGCGCAGGTAGTAGAGCTTGGCCCGCCGGACGTCGCCCCTGCTCACGACCTCGATCTTGGCGATGGTCGGGGTGTGCAGGGGGAACGTGCGCTCGACGCCCACGCCGTAGCTGACCTTGCGGACCTTGAACGTCTCTCGGATGCCCGAGCCCGAGCGTCCGATGACGACGCCCTGGAAGACCTGGACCCGTTCCTTGGAGCCCTCGACCACGCGGACGTGCACCCTGAGGGTGTCCCCGGGGGCGAAATCGGGGATGTCGGTGCGCAGGCTGGTCTGGTCGACGAGATCGGTGGGATTCATCGCGGGGTCGCCTTGGGTCGTCCTGGGAGATGCGGGCGGACGAATGATGCTAACCGTGCTTCCGAGCCGAACACAAAGTCACAAGCGCGGGACAGGAACCGGAGCCTCAGGCGCCGGAACCGCTGTCTTCCAGCCCGAACTCGACCAGGAGCGACCGCTCCTCGGGGGTCACGCCGCCGCGCGCCTCGATCAGGTCGGGGCGCAGATCGAGGGTGCGGCGGATCGCCCGGGCGCGACGCCACCTGGCGATCCGCCCATGGTCGCCGGAGCGCAGCACCGCGGGCACCTCCCAGCCCCGGAACACGGCCGGGCGGGTGTAGTGGGGGTACTCCAGGAGCCCGTCGCGGAACGACTCGTCCTCGCCGGACACCCGGTTGCCCATCACGCCGGGGACCAGCCGCCCCACCGCCTCGATGACCACCATCGCGGCCACCTCACCGCCGGCCAGGACCACGTCGCCGATCGACAGCTCCCCGTCGCACAGGTGCTCGCGCACCCGCTCGTCGACGCCCTCGTAGCGGCCGCACAGCAGGCTGAACCCGCCCTCCAGGCTCGCGAGCTCCTGCGCCACGGCCTGGTCGAAGCGGCGGCCGGCCGGGCCCAGGTAGAGCAGCGGCCGCGGCGGGTCGATGGCATCGACGGCGGCGAAGATCGGCTCGGGCATGAGGACCATGCCGGCGCCGCCGCCGAACGGCGCGTCGTCGACCGAGCGATGCGGGTCGGTGGCGCAGGACCGCAGGTCGTGGACCCTGATGTCCAGGGTCCCGGCCGCCCTGGCCTTGCCGACCAGGCTGTGGGCGGCGAAGTTGTCGACCAGGCCCGGAAAGATGGTGAAGACGTCGATGCGCATCGCAGCGGCGCCCTCTAGGGCTCCAGGAGACCCTCGGGCGGATCGACGATCACCCGCCCGGGCATGCGCTCGACCACGAACACGACCGGCACCAGGGCCCCGCCATCCAGCTCGAGCAGGTCGGAGGCGGGGTTGGCGACTACGGCGACGCACGTGCCGGCCACCTGGCCCTCGACGGTGACCACCTCGCTGCCCACGAGATCGTGGACCCAGAGCGCGTCGGGATCGTCGAGCGACTCGGCCCGTAGCGCCAGGCCCCGCAGCCGGTCGGCCGCCTCTCGACCCGTGTGGCCCTCGAACGCCACGATCCAGCGACGCTGGTGGGGACGCGCGGCGGCGACGGTCAGGTTGCCGGCATCGCTGGCGAGAACGCTGCCCGGGGCGAGTCGCTCGACGCGATCGGTCGTCAGATCGACGACCACCTCGCCCCGCAGGCCATGGGGCCTGGTCACGCGGCCTACTTCGAGCAGGGTTCAGTCCTCGAACTCGACCTCGACGTCGCTGCCGTCGCGGGCGGCGGCCGCACGGGTCACGGTGCGGATCGCCTGGGCCACGCGGCCTCGCTTGCCGATGACGCGCCCCATGTCGGAGGGGCCGACGCGGACGGTGAGGCGCGGCAGGTTGCGGCCCCGCTCGGTGTCGATGCGCACCGCATCGCGATCCTCCACCAGGGAGCGCACCAGGTGCTCCAGAACGGCGCGGGCCGTCGGCACCTCGGGCGGGGCGGCGGTGTCGCTCACCCGCTCTCCTCGGCACTCTCGGCGGCGGCGTCGTCGGCCGGGGCGTCGGCCTCCGGCTCCCCATCGGCGTCCGCCGCTGGCGCCGCCTTGGTCGCGGCGGCCTTCTTCGCCGTCGCCGTCTTCGCCGTCGACTTCTTGGTGGTCGACTTGGTCGCGGTGGACTTGGCGATCGGCTTCTCGGCGGTCGGCTTCTCGGCGGTCGCCTTCGTCGGCGCGCTCGCCGGCTCGGGGGCGGCCACCGACGAGGCATCGCCGCTGAAGGCCTCCCACGCGCCCGAGATCTCGAGCAGCTTGCGCACCGACTCGGTCGGCTGGGCACCCTTGCGGAGCCAGTCCACGGCCTTGTCGTTGTCGATGCGGATCGCAGAGGGATCGGGCCGCGGGTCGTAGACGCCCACGATCTCGATGAATCGTCCGTCGCGGGGCGACCGGGAATCGGCCGCCACCACGCGGTAGGTCGGTTGCTTCTTCTTGCCCATCCGCATCAGGCGGAGCTTGACGGCCACTCGTGGTCTTCTTTCTCTCGTCTCGGGGGTAGCGAGGTTATTGGTTGAGGCCGGGCAGGGTGAAAGGCTGACGAGCCGCGGCCCGGCCCCCGCCCCCCGGCGGCGTCACCCGGCCGCCGCCCTTGCGGCCCTTGCGGCCCTTCTTGCCGCCCCGCGCACCCTTGGGGCCCGACAGTCCCGGCATGCGCTTCATCAGCTTCTGCATCTCCCGGAACTGCTTGATGAGCTGGCTGACGTCGGCGGTCTGGGTGCCGCTGCCGTTGGCGATCCGCAGACGGCGGGAGCCATCGATGATGTTGGGCTCGATCCGCTCCTCGCGAGTCATCGAGCGGATGATCGCCTCGACCTGGCTCACCTGGTTCTCGTCGACCTCGGTGTTGCGCAGCTCCTTGGGGACGCCGGGCATCAGGCCCATCAGGTTCTGCAGCGGTCCCATCCTGCGGACCTGCTGCAGCTGGTCAAGGAAGTCGTCGAGGGTGAACTTCCCCTCCAGCAGCTTGGCGGCCGCGGCCTCGGCCTCGTCCTTCTCGTAGACCTGCTCGGCCTTCTCGATCAGCGTGAGCATGTCGCCCATGCCGAGGATCCGGCTGGCCAGGCGGTCGGGATGGAAGAGATCGAAGTCCTCGACCTTCTCGCCCGTGGATGCGAAGGCGATGGGCTTGCCCACGACCTCCTTGACCGACAGCGCCGCACCTCCCCGGGCGTCGCCGTCCAGCTTGGTGAGGATGACCCCGTCGAGCGCCAGGGTGGCGTCGAAGGACTCGGCGACGGTGACGGCGTCCTGGCCGGTCATGGCGTCGACCACGAGGAACGTGTAGTCGGGCTGGATGGCGTCCGAGATGCGTCGGATCTGGTCCATCATCTCGGTGTCGATGGCCAGGCGGCCGGCGGTGTCGACGATGCAGATGTCCCGGCCGAGGCGTCGGGCCTCCTCGACGCCGGCCCGGGCCGTGGCCACCGGGTCGACCAGGTCCCCGCTCCCCCGGCCGCTCGGGGCGGGCTCGCTGAACACCGGCACGCGGATGCGCTCGCCCAGGGTCCGCAGCTGCTCGACCGCAGCCGGGCGCTGCAGGTCCGCACCCACCAGCAGCGGGTTCCGGCCCTGCTGGCGGAACCAGCGTGCGAGCTTGGCGGCGTTGGTCGTCTTGCCGGAGCCCTGCAGGCCGGCCATGAGCACGACCGTGGGCGGCCGGGAGGCGTACTGGATCCGGATGGCCTCGCCGCCGAGGGCCTCGACCAGCGCCTCGTCGACCAGCTTGACGACCTGTTGGACCGGGTTGAGCGCCTCGTGGATGCGGGCGCCGATCGCCCGCTCGCGGATCCGCTCGAGCATCGTCTTGACGACGACGAAGTTGACGTCGGCCTCGAGCAGGGCCAAGCGGATCTCGCGCAGGACCTCGTCGACGTCCGACTCGCGCAGCGTTCCCTTGCTGCGCAACCTGCTGAAGATGCCCTCGAAGCGTTCGGACAGCGACTCGAACATGAGGGGCAGAGCCTACCGGGCCCCGGCTGAGAGCCGCCGATGGGCGCCGGCTCCAGGCGGCACGTTTCTTGCTCTCGCTGCTGCGCAGCCGGCCGCTCGGACCCGGGGTGCGCCCGACGGCGCAGGCTCTACGTCGAGCCGCTCCCGGCCCGAACGTCGCGGCGGGGGCTACCCGCCGTCGGCGCTGCCGACCACCAGGCGGCTGTCGACGTCGGCCACGCCGGGGACCGAAGCGGCGGCGCGCTCGATGTCGGCCTTGCCCGTGGCGTGGGGGGCGCCGCCGGTGAGGATCGCCTTGCCGGCGACCACTTCGACCTCCGGCTGGGGAAGGTGCCAGGTGCGGGGCGAGTGCGACAACTCGTACCGCACGCGCTCGGCCACGGCGTCGTCGCTGGCCGGGGCGCGCCGCCGTTCCCATTCGCGGCGGAGCCTGTCACGAAGCTCCTGCCCCGACGTGGGCGCCACCAACATCCCGATGCCGACTCCGGCGACGAGGACCAGCGCCCGGCGCAGCCCGATGAACCGGCCGATGCGGTAGGTCGACCGGGCGGAGAGCTTGCCGGTCCGGTAGCCGGTCTTGGCGGACAACTTGGCGACGCCGACCGTCGCTCGCACTGGCAAGAGCACGGTTCGCATCACGATCGCACCTCCTGTGCGGCGCCCTCGGTCACGCGAGGAGCGCCTCGACGAACTCGTCGGGATCGAACTCGACCAGGTCCCCCACGGCCTCGCCCAGCCCCACCAGCTTGATCGGGATGCCGAGGCCGGTCTGGATGGCGAGCGCGATGCCGCCCTTGGCCGAGCCGTCCAGCTTGGTGAGCACCACCCCGGTCACGTCCACCGCCTCGGTGAACTGCTCGGCCTGGGCCAGGCCGTTCTGGCCGGTGGTGGCGTCGAGAACCAGCAGCACCTCTGTGACGTTCCCCGGATCGCGGTCGGCCACACGCCGCACCTTGCGCAGCTCGTCCATGAGGTTCGTCTTCGTGTGCAGGCGCCCGGCGGTGTCGGCGAGGACCAGGTCGTTGCTGCGGGCGGCGGCGCGCTGGACCGCGTCGTAGACCACCGCCGACGGGTCTCCGCCCTCGCTGCCCCGCACGACCTCGGACCCCGTGCGCTCGGCCCACAAGGCGAGCTGCTCGGCCGCGGCGGCGCGGAAGGTGTCGGCCGCCGCCATGATCACCGAGCGTCCGTCGTCGAGCTGCTGGCGGGCGATCTTGCCGATGGTGGTCGTCTTGCCCACGCCGTTGACGCCGACGAACAGCCACACGTTGGGGCTGCCGGGCTCGAACCGCAGCGTCCGGTCGCCCTCCATCAGGAGGGCCTTGAGCTCGGACTTGAGCCGGTCGAGCAGCACCTCCGGATCGGTGATGCCCTCTGCCTTGGCGGTGGCCTGCAGGTCGTCGAGCACCCGTTGAGTTGCCGCGACCCCGACGTCGGCGCGGATGAGCGCCTCCTCCAGCTCCGCCCACGTCTCGGCGTCGACCTTCCGCGACCGGATGGCGCCCAGGTAGCCGCCGAGCGCGCCCCGGGCCTTTGCGAGGCGCTCACGGAAGCTGGGCCTCGCCGCCGGAGGGGCCGGCGCCTCCGGCTCCGGCGGCGCCTCGACGACGGTGCCGCGGCTGGCCTCGTCGTGGACCCGGGCGAAGGCGTCCTCCACCTCGGCGACCAGGTCCTCGTCCACCGGCTCGGGCGGCGCCGCCGGCTCCGTCCGGGACGGCGGAGGCGGCTCGAGGCCTACACCCCGATCCCGCCGCCCGCGGGCCACGAAGGCGATTCCACCCAGGACCACGACGGCAATGACGACGATGATGATCCCGATCTCCATGGTGATGCCGGAGCCTACCGGCCGCCCCGGAGGGTGCTGGAGGGCGCGCAGGACCCGCGGCACCATCCCGCAGCCGGCGTTCGAACCCGACGCATGCCGACATCGGAACGCCGGGTCGGACCGGGCCCGGCGGCGCCGCGACGGCGACCGCCGGGGTGGGACTCACGCGCCGACGGCGACCCTCTCGCTCACGACCTTCGACGAACCGCCCGGCTGCATCGTGACGCCGTAGAGGCAGTCGGCGGCCTCCATCGTGCGCTTCTGGTGGCTGACGACGATGAGCTGTGCCTCCTGGCGGAACTCGGAGACGAGCTCGAGGAAGCGGTGCAGGTTGACGTCGTCCAGGGCGGCCTCGACTTCGTCCATCACGTAGAAGGGCGACGGCCGGCTGCGGAACACGGCGAACAGGTAGGCCAGCGCCGTCAACGAGCGCTCGCCCCCGGACAGCAGCGACAGCTTCTTGACGTTCTTTCCCGACGGCTTGGCCTCGACCTCGATCCCGGTGTCGAGCAGGTCGTCGGGGTTGCTGAGCCGGAGCCGGCCCATGCCACCCGGGAACAGCGTGGCGAAGAGCTGTTCGAAGTTCTCGCTGACGTCGGCGAACGCAGCCGCGAACACGCGCACGATCTCCTCGTCGATGACGCGGATCACCTTGTTGAGCTCGCGGCGGCTGGCCTTGACGTCGTCGAGCTGCTCGGAGAGGAAGCCGTGGCGCTCGGACAGCGCGTCGAACTCCTCCAGGGCCAGCGGATTGATCGGGCCCATCACGCGTAGCTCCCGCTCGAGGTCGCGAACGCGGGCCGCCGGAGTCAGGCCGTCGGGCAGCTCCGGCGGCTCGGCCCTGACGGCGGCGTCGGGCTCGACGTCCAGCTGCGTGCGGCACAGCTCGATCGCCTGCTCGAGCCGCAGGCGTACCTCGGCCTCGTCGATCTCGGCCCGCTGCGCGCGCTCCCGCAACTGGGCCAGGGTCCGCTCCTTGGCCGTGCGCTCCCGGCGCAGGCCATCGAGCTCCGCCGTCAGCGCCCGCTGCGCATCGGTCTCGCGCCGCCGGTGCTCGTGCACCGCGGCCAGCCGTTCGTCGACCACCGCGAGCCGGTCGCCGACGAACACCGCCAGCCGGTCCAGCGCGAGCTCGGCGGCGTCGAGCTCGCCTCGGCGGGTCTCGGCCTCCTGCCGCGCCTCCACGGAGCCGGCCAGGCGCTCCTCGACCTCACCGAGCCGGCCCCGCAGGTAGTCCCGGCGGTCGGCCAGCGCGGTCCGGCGCTTGTCGAGATCCGTCCGCATGGCGGCCACCGCGGTCGCCCGGTCGTCGAGCCGGCGCTGCGCGTCGGCCATGGCGGCGGCCCGCTCGCTCCGCGACGCCTCCTCCGCCTCGAGCTCGGGCAGCAACGCCTCCAGCTCTCCGGCTCGGGCACGATCGCGGGCCTGCTGCCCGGAGGCCTCGATCTGCTGCGCCTGCAGCGTCGCCAGTTCGGCGGCGACGTCCCCGCGTTCGGCCGCGCACCGCGCCCGTGCCGCGCTGGCCGCCGCCACGGAGGCGCGGGCCTCGTCGAGCCGGCCGACCGCGGCCTCCTCGACCGTCCGGGCCTCGTCGAGCGCAGCGCGGGCGGCGTGATGGTCGGCGATCGCTCGCTCGGCGGCGGAGATGGCGGCGGCGCCCCGTTCACGCGCCTCGTCGAGCGCGTGGCCGGTGGCGCCGGTGGCGGAGGCGCCGATCCGCCAGCCGGTGACGCCGAAGCGGTCACCCTCACGGGTGACGACGACGGACCCGGGATGGGCCAACGCCGCATCGAGCGCCGCCTCCCAACCGCCGTCGACGACGACCGCGGCGCTCAGCAGTCCGGCCAGGAGCGGCCCGACCTCCGAACGGCGGGGCCGCACGTGGGCGAGCACCGGCTCGCCGGTCGGTGGGGTCGCATGTGGTGCACCCGGCGCGGCTCCCAGGGCCAGGACGGCACCGGACACGTCCCCGGCCGCGAGGACACCGAGTGCGCGCCGGCCCGAGTCCACGGATTCGACCACCACTGCGGCCAGCGCATCGCCGCATGCCGCCTCAACGGCGGCCTCCCACCCGGTGTCGACCTCGACCAGGTCCAGGAGGGTGCCCATCACGCCCTCGACCGCCGCCAGCCGCTCGACGCCGGCGCGGGCCCGAGCCTCGTCCAGCGCCAGCTCCAGCGCCTCGCGCCGGGCGGTCCAGGCATGTCGGTCCGCCTGGGCGGCCTCCCGTCGCTGTTCGGCGGCCTGGTCCGCCGCCGCCGCCTCCTCCCGGTGCCGGCCGGCGGCCTCGGCGGCCGCGATCAGGTCCGGCTCGGCGGCCTCGGCCGAGGCGATCTCGGCGGTGGCGTCCGCAGCCTCGCCATCCAGCCGCTCGAGCCTGGAACGCAGGTGTGCAGCTCTCGCCGCCACCCGGCGCTGCTCGCCGTCGGACCGGTCGAGCGCGCGCCGCAGCGCCCCCAACTCGCCGCGCGCCGCAGCCGCGCGGCCGGAGGCCTCCGGCACCCCCGCCGCCCACTCCTCGTCGAACGCGCTGCGGACGTCGGCCAGCCCCACCTCCGCCTCCGCCAGCGCCGCCGTGTCGGGCGCCAGCCCCTCGGCCTCGGCGTCCAGTGCGTCGAGCTCCGCCCGCAGCCGAGCGGAGTCGGCCTCGAGGCTGGCGATCACCGCCTGGTCCACGAACGCCGCCCGCTCCCGGTCCACGCCCCGCCGACGCTCGGCCAGCAGCGCCAGTTGGCCGCGCGCCTTTTCCCGCAGGGCCTCCAGGCCGGCCAGGACATCGCCCACCGCGCTACCACCGAGCGCGCCGAGCCTGGCCTCGGCCGCCATCACCGCGGTGTCGAGCTCGGTGAGGCGCCCCTTGATCAGCCCCTCCTCGTTGCGCAGCTCGGCCCGGGCGGCCGTGAGGTCGCCGAGGCGTCGCTTGAGGGTGGTGAGCTCCCGCCCGGCGACGTACACGTGCAGTGTGCGGAGCTCGGCGACCAGGTCGCCGTGCCGGCGAGCGGCCTCGGCCTGCCGCTCGAGCGGGCGGAGCTGGCGGCGCACCTCACGCAGTAGGTCACCCAGCCGCAACAGGTTCCCCTCGGTGGCGGCGAGCCGGCGCTCCGAGCGCTCCTTGCGCTTGCGATGCTTGAGGATGCCGGCGGCCTCCTCGACGATCAGCCTCCGCTCCTCGGGCTTGGCGTTGAGCACCGCGTCGATCTGCCCCTGCCCGACGATCACGTGCTGCTGCCGGCCGACCCCCGTGTCACTGAACAGCTCCTGCACGTCGAGCAGGCGGCACGGCACGCCGTTGATGGCGTACTCGCTCTCACCCGAGCGCCACAGGGTGCGGGTGACGGTCACCTCGGTGAAGTCGATCGGCAGGAGCCCGGCGCCGTTGTCGATGGTGAGGCTCACCTCCGCGCGGCCGAGCGCCGGCCGGCGAGCCGTGCCGGCAAAGATCACGTCGTCCATCTTCTGGCTGCGCACCGCCGAGGGCGCCTGCGCACCGAGCACCCAGCCGATGGCGTCCACCACGTTCGACTTCCCCGAGCCGTTGGGCCCGACGACGACGGTCACCCCCGGCTGCATCTCGAGGGTGGTGGACTCCGCGAAGGACTTGAACCCCTTGAGGGTCAGCGCCTTGAGGAACATCGACGCGCCAGGCTACGTGGCGGCCCGGATGGGTCCGGGGATCCCGGTGTCACACCTGGCAGCTCGGGCACCAGTACGTGACCTTGCCGCCGCTGCGCACCTTGGTGACGGTGGCCCGGCACCGCCGGCACGGCTCGCCGTCGCGGCCCCACACCTGGAGCTCGTCCTGGAAGCTCCCCGGCTTGCCGTGGAGATCGGTGAACGGGTGCTCGTCGGTGGAGGTGCCGTGGTGCTTGGTCGCCTCGTGCAGGATCTCGACCAGCGAACGGTAGAGCCGGCGGATCTCCATCGTCGACACCGTCGACACCTCGCGGTCGGGGCGCAGGCCGGCGTCGTAGAGGATCTCGTCGGCGTACAGCGCGCCGAGGCCCACCACGAAGGTGGGGTCGAGCAGCACCGCCTTGAGCTTCTCGCTCCGGCGGTTAACGAGCGACTGCGCGAACGCGGTCCAGGATACGGGCGCGGCGACCGGGTCGAGCCCCAGTTCGGCGAGCGCCGGCACCTCCTCGAGCAGCAGCTCGGGCGTGACCACGAAGGCCTCGGCCCTGCCGTCCGGGTCGGTCAGGCGCAGCTGGCCGCCCTGAGTGAACGTGATCGACAGCAGCAGGTCCTTGGGCGTCTCGTCCTTGGGGGCGGCGCGCACCAGCGTGCCGGTCTCCCCGACGTCGAAGGCCAGCAGCTCCCCGGTGTCGAGCCCATGCACGAGGAGGGATCCGCGGCGATCGACGTTGCGGATCTTGGCCCCCTCGAGCCGCGCCTGGAAGGCCTTGCGGGAGCCGTTGCGGTTGGTCGCCCTGGCCACCACCACGTCGGCCGACTTCACCCGGCGCCCGACGGTCTCGCGCTCGAGACCCCGCCGCAGGGTCTCTATCTCGGGCAGCTCAGGCAAGGTCGGTCTCCAGCTCCGCCAGGAGGCTGGTGTAGGCGTCGCGCGCCGCCACCTGCTCGGCCTGCTTCTTCGACCGCCCGTCACCCTTGCCGCGGGCGATGCCGCCGACCGCGACGGTCACGTGGAAGCGCCGGGCGTGATCGGGCCCCTCGGCCAGGGTCTCGTAGCGGGGCGCCTCGTCGAAGTGGCGCGCCGTCAGCTCCTGCAGCCGGCTCTTGTAGTCCTGCCCGCCGGGGCCCCCGGCGTGGGCCTCGGCCACCCGTTCGCCCAGCAGGCGCAACACCAGGTCGTGCGCCTCGCCCATCCCGGCGGCCACGTACACCGCCCCGAGCACGGCCTCGAGCGCGTCGGCGAGGATCGACGGCTTCTCCCGGCCGCCCGATTGCTCCTCCCCCTTGCCCAGCAACAGGTAGTCGCCCAGACCGAGCTCGTCGGCCACCTCGGCCAGCGTGACCGCGTTCACGACCGCCTTGCGGACGTCGGTGAGCTCGCCCTCGCTGAGCGAGCGGTACGCGTGGAACGCGTGGTCGGTGACGATCAACCCCAACACGGCGTCCCCTAGGAACTCCAGCCGCTCGTTGGACTCGTAGCCGGCGTTCTCGGCGCACCACGAGCGGTGAACGAGGGCAGGCGCCAACACGTCGGCGTCATGGAGGCTGACTCCGAGGCTGCGGGCGAGCTCGTCGAGTCGTGAAACGGGGAGGGAGATCGGTGCGCCCCTACAACCGGGCGAGGACGTAGTCGACGGCATCGCGCACCGTCTTGATGTCCTCGAGATCTTCATCCTCGATGCGGAAGCCGACGCTGCGCTCCCCCAGTTCCTCCTCCAGCGCCTCGGCCAGCTCGATGAGGGCCAGCGAATCGGCGTCGAGATCGTCGGTGAACGAGTCGCCCTCGTGGATGGTCGACGGTTCGACCTCGAGGATGTCGGCCAAACGGTCGCGGATCAGGTCGAACACCTGCTCGCGATCGAGGGGACTGCGCTCGACGTGGGTCTCGGCGGGCACGACGGACAACTCCTGGTCTCGGGCAGAACGCGGCGCAGTGTACCGGGGCGCACGTTTGTGCGCTTGTGAAGTCCGCGCCCGCTCAGTCCGGTTGTCGCCGGTGCGGCCCTGGGCGCCCGGCTACGACGGGCTGCGCATCACGCCGAGGCCACCGCCGATCGCAGGCGGTCGACGACCCCGGCCTCCACCATCTCCGCCGCCACCCGCGTCGCGTTGACGACCGCGGTGGCAGAGGACGATCCGTGGCTGATGATGCACACGCCGTCCACGCCGAGGAGCATGGCCCCCCCGGTGTGGTCCGGGTCGAGGGTGCTGTACAGCGGCAGCAGTGCGGCGAGGGCGGCGTCGGCCACATCCGTGGTGCTCAGGCCCTCGAGCACGGCCGCGACCAGGGTGCGCAACCCACCCTCGAGGGTCTTGAGGGCGACGTTGCCGGTGAACCCGTCGGTGACGACCACGTCGACGTCGGAGGTCATGATGTCCCGACCCTCGACGTTGCCCACGAAGCGCGCCCCGGCACGGTCGAGCGCGCCCGCGGCCGCCAGCAAGCCGTGGGCCTCCTTGACCAGCGCGTTGCCCTTGGTGGGTTCTTCGCCGATCGAGAGCAGACCCACCCGCGGCTCGGCAACGCCGTAGCGCTCGCGGGAGAAGACCGCGCCCATCTGCGCGAACTGCGCGAGCCACTGGGGCTGGCACTCGGCGTTGGCGCCGGCGTCGAGCAGCACGGTGGGTGACGAGCCGGGGACCGGTATCGGCGTGGCGATGGCGGGCCGGGCCACGCCCTTGATCCGTCGCAGGCGCAGCAGCGCCGACGCCATCGTCGCCCCCGTGTTGCCGGCCGACACCATGGCCGAAGCCCGCCCGTCGCGCACGGCCTCGGCGGCCCGCACCAGCGACGAGTCCTTCATGGTGCGGACGCTGGAGCCGGGATCGGCGTCCATGCCGATGACCTGGGACGCCGGCACCACCTCGAGGTCGCCCCGCAACGCTTCGAGGTCGTCGGGCCGGCCCACCAGCACGACCGGTACCCCCAGCTCGGCCAGCGCGCGCCGAGCACCCTCGACGATCGCACCGGGGGCGTGGTCGCCGCCCATGGCGTCGATGGCTACCGGCAGCATCGTCGGGCCCGAGTCCACCGTGCTCTCCGACGGACTGGAGTGGGGCTCAGGGAACCCGGATTCCGCCGGATGCGAGCCATGGCAACGTCAACGCCAGCACTGTCGTGCGTGATCCGCGGAATCAGGGATCAGTCGACCTCGACCGCCACCCGGCCGCCGTACCAGCCGCAGTTCCCGCAAACCACGTGCGGCAGCTTCACAGCGCGGCAGCGGGGACAGACGCTGCGGGCGGGCGGCTCGAGGCGCCAGGCGGCGGCACGGCGGCTGCGGCTCTTGGCCTTGGAGGTCTTCTTCTTGGGGACGGCCATCGGTCTTCCTGGAGCGTCTCGAGGGTCGCGCCACACCGAGTGCGAGGGGCAACCATGCGCCCGGCGGGCGCAAATGGGAAAGGCTAGCGGGCCGGGCGCCGAAGGGCGCAACCGTGCGGCCCACCCGCACTACCGATCGAAGCGGAGGGCGTCGAGCGCCGACCAGCGGGGATCGGCGTGCGCGGTCTCGGTGGTTCCGTTGGCGCCGGGCTCCCCGAGCTCGTCCTCGACCGTGACCGGATGGTCGTCGGGGTCGGGACCGGCACAGGCTTCGTCGCAGAGCGGGGCCAGCGGGAGCGCCAGGGCGAGCGTCTCGCGCAGCGCTGGCTCCAGGTCGACGTGGTCGGGATCCAGCCGATAGGTCTCGCCCTCCACGGGGTCTGGCTCGAAGATCTCCTGGAGGCCGACCGTCAGCTCGCCCCCGGTCGCCGCCAGGCAACGCCGGCACTCGCCGGTCCAGCGGGCGACGACCCGTCCGGTGACCGTGACCGTGGAGCCCTGGGCCTCGAGCGTCAGCTCGGCGCGCACGTCGTCATCGGTGAGGCGTGACGTCGACAGCGCCACCCCGGACAACGGCCCGACGAGCAGCACCTGCTGCCGGGCACCCGGATGGCGGAACAACTCACCGGTGGGAACGACGAAGGGACGCGACATGTCGCGCTCCTTATACCCGGTCTTGATCGAAAAACGCGTTGTGGGCCGCGTCCCCCGTGGCCCCGGCGCTCACCGTGCCCCCACCGCCTTCCGCCGCACCGCTGCCCGCCGCGCCGACCTCGGCGGTCGCGGCCCCGCCCCCGCCCGCATCCGCCGCGCCGGTCCCGTCGCCGCGGAGCCGGGCGCGGCCGCTGGCAACGACCGTCATGGCCCTCTCGAGCACCGTTTCGAGCTGAGCCAGCCGCTTGTCGCAGTAGTCGTCGGCCTCGTTGCGCCGCCGGCCGGCCTCGGAGCGCGCCTCGTCGAGCACGCGCCGCGCCTTGGCCTCGGCCGCCTTCACCACCTCCGAGCGCTGCACCATGCGCTCGGCCTGGCCGCGGGCGGCGGCCAGGATGTCATCCGCCTCGCGTTGGCTGCGAGCCAGGAACTCGTCGCGGTCCTTCATGAGCCAGCGGGCCGAGCGGACCTCCTCCGGCAGGCGCTCGATCGCCTGGTCGAGGATGTCGAGCACCTCGTCGCGGTCGACCTTCACCTGCTGGGCCGAGAGCGCTGCCGGCCGGGCGCCGTCGATCAGCTCGCGGACCCGCTGCAGCAGGGCCTCGACGTCCCCTCCCGGAGCCCGCCGCGCCACCCGGACCTCGAAGGACTGGTCGTCTTCGGTCGGCACGGCTACTTCCGAAACCGCTCGGCCAGCCGCTTGGCCACCGGCGCCGGCACCATCGAGCTGACATCACCTCCGAAGCGGGCGATCTCGCGGATCAGCTTCGAGGCCAGGAACGAGTGTGCCGGATCCGAGGGGATGAAGAGCGTGTGGACGCCGGAGACCGCCCTGTTCATCTGGGCCATGATCAGCTCCGCTTCGAAGTCGGACACCACCCTCAGGCCCTTGACGATGAAGTCGGCCCCGACGTCCCGGGCGAGATCGACGACCAGGCTCGAGAACATCGTGATCTTGACGTTGTCGAGGTGGGCCACGGACTCGTCGATCATCGCTTGGCGGTCCTCGAGGCTGAACAGTGGCTCGCCCTTCTGCGGGTTGCGCACGGTGGCCACGACCACCTCGTCGAACAGCCGCGACGCCACCTCGATGATGCCCAGGTGCCCGTTGTGGATCGGATCGAACGAGCCGGGGTACAGGACCGTGGTCACGGATCCCACGGTACCCCCCACCGCGCGCACGACCCCGGCATCGGCCGGGGCCGGTCAGGCGCCGACCGTGGCGAAGCCCACCCAGGTCCCGCCGTAGCGACCCTCGCGCACGAGCCGCCAGCCGGCGGGGACCGCCACCGGACTGTCGGACTCGATCACGACGAAGCCGGCCGGCAACGCCGCCAGCAACGACTCCCACGCGGCGAACGCGTAGGGCGGATCGCAGAACGCCAGGTCGTACCGCCCGGCCCCCGATCGCGCCAGGAAGCGCTCGGCGGGGGCGGCGACGATGGTGGCTCGGTCGACGAAGCCACAGGCCTCCAGGTTGCGCTGGACCGCCCGGCGGGCGGTCCGATCGGAGTCGACGAACGTGGCCCGCTCGGCGCCCTGGGACAGCGCTTCGACGCCCAGCGCCCCGCTCCCGGCGAACAGGTCCAGGACATCGGCCCCCTCGACCACGTCACGGCTCCGCAGCGCGTCGAAGATCGCCTCGCGCACCCTGTCGGCCGTGGGCCGGGTGCGACCGCCCGGCGGCGCCACCAGCGTGCGCCCGCGGGCGCTGCCACCGACGACTCGCACAGGGCGACGATAGGTGGTCGCCCCGGCGGCAGATGGCATCCTCGTCCAATGACCGCCAGCAGCCAGAGCGTACGCGTCATCCGCATCGACCAGCCCAAGGTCCGCAACGCCATCAACTCCAAGACCGCCCAGCGGCTGCACGATCAGTTCGTGGCGTTCGACTACGACGACACGGCCAAGGTGGCCGTGCTCACCGGCGACACCGAGGCGTTCTGCGCCGGCGCCAACCTGCGGGACCTGCCCCGACTGCGCGACAGCGGCCCCCTAGGGCCGACCCGCTTGGCGCTGTCCAAGCCGGTCGTCGCTGCCATCGAGGGATGGTGCGTGGCGGGCGGGTTGGAGCTGGCGGCGTGGTGCGACCTGCGGGTGGCCGGCCGGGGTGCCCGCTTCGGCTGCCTGGAACGGCGCTGGGGTGTGCCGCTGGTGGACGGTGGCACCTACCGGCTGCCCCGGATCGTGGGGCTGGGCCGGGCACTGGACCTGATCCTCACCGGCCGCGAGATCGGGGCCGAGGAGGCGGAGCGGATGGGCCTGATCGACCGGCTCGTCCCGACCGGGACCGCCCTGGACGCCGCCGTCGAGCTGGCCGAGGAGATCGCAGGATTCCCGTGGCGCGCCGTGACGAACGATCGGCGCGCCGTCTACGACGGGCTCGGCCTGAGCGTGGCCGACGCGCTCGCCAACGAGGACCGCCTGGGTCGCGAGGTGATCTTCGGCGACGACTTCGCCGATGGTGTGGCCCGCTTCGGCGAGCACCAGGCCGAACGCCGGGGCTAGCGGGCCGGCGAGCCGGTGGAGGTCGACGAGATCATCACCTGCGTCGACTGCGGCGGCCGTGCCCACCTGCTGACCGAGCCGCCGGAGTGGGGTTGGCGGCCCGGCGACCTGCTCGTCTACCGCTGCGAGGACTGCCTCGACCGCTGGGACGTCCTGATCCCGGACGACGACACCCCGGAGGCTGACTGAGAACGCGGGACGTCAGCGGTGACGGTGCGGCCGACGGCACGGCGCAGCGTGGGCCGGCCCAGGGCCCGATCAGCCGATGCCGGTCGCGTGCCTAGGCACCCCCGCGGACGAAAGCGACGGCCTCGCGATGGCTGAGCTGGGCGCCGGCGGCAAACGCCGCCTCGAAGTCCCAGGAGTCGGCCGCCTGCGCAACCCGGGTGACCAGTTCGGCTTCGCGACGCCGCGTCGATGGCCACCCCCTCAGCCCCGCACGGCGGCGCAGCCCATCGGCCGCGCCGAGGGCCACCGCAGCGCGCCGCGCGTCTCCGTCCGCCAGTGCGAACTGAGCGGCGGTGACGAGCGAGAAGGTCACGGTCAAGGTGCTCAGCTCGGCGTCGTCGTCGGCGTCCACCGACCGTACGAGGAGCGCGCGGGCCTCGTCGAGGCGACCGGCCCTCACCTCGAGCGACGCGAGTTGGGCGCGGGCGCTGGAGCGGAGCCAGACGTTGTCGAACCTGCCGCCGAGCTCGTCGACCATGGTCAGGTGTGCCCGTGCTGCATCGTCGTTGCCGAGCTCCATCTCCAACCCGCCGACGGTCAGCGCCGCGAACGCCACGAACGGATCGTTCTGCACGCGGAAGCCATCGAGCGCCAGCGAGGCGGCACGAAGCGCACCGTCGAAGTCGTCGACGATGGGGAGGATCCAGGAGATCGCCAGTTGCGCTGCGCTCTCGAGGTACGGGTCGTCGATGTACCCCGCGAGACCGTTGAGCTCGTCGACGGTGGCCAAGGCGCTCTCGTCATCTCCGACCTCGACGGCCGTGACGGCCGAGGTGAACAGCAGCTCGGCACGAGCGCGGTCGTCCAAGGCGCCGGCCGTGCGCTGCGCCTCCTCGATCCAGGCGCGGCCCTCGGGCATGCGTCCCCGCATCTGCCAGAACAGCCACAGGATGCGGAACATGTGCGGGAGTGGTTCGGCGTCATGCGCGAGGAACCAGCGGATTGCGACCCGAATGTTCTCCTCGTCCGCCCCGACGCGCTCGGCCCACTCCGCCTGTCCCTCGGCGGGCCAGTCGGCGTTCGCCACGAACGCACCGAAGTGCTCCGCGTGCCGCCGCTCGACGTCGGCCAACTCCTCGCTGTCGGCGAGGCGCTCGTTGGCGAGCTCCCGCACGGCGGCCAGCATGTGGAACCTCGGTCCAGGGTCAACGGCGTCGACGGTGATGAGGCTGTGGCCTGCAAGCGCGTCGAGCAGATCGAGGGTTCGGTCCTCGGTGAGACCGGCGACGTCCACGGCCGCTTCGACCGTCCACCCGTCGACGAAGACCGACAAGGCTGCCAGCACCCGTTGCTCGGCCTCGTCGAGCAGCCCGAAGCTCCACTCGACGGTCGCACGCAATGTTCGTTGCCGTTCTGGGAGGTCGACCGAGCCGGTGCCCAGTGCGTCGAGGCTCCGTTCCAGTCGTGCGAGCAACGCGGCTGGCTGCAGCACTCGCGTGCGGGCGGCGGCCAGCTCGATGGCCAGCGGGAGACCATCGACGCGCCGGCAGATCTCCACGACGGCGCCGACGTTGTCCTCGGTCAGGGCGAAGCTGTGGCGGACCGCCTGTGCCCGATCGACGAAGAGCTGCACCGCCGGCAGCGACGCCAACTCGTCGGTGGGCGGAGGATCCGCAAACGCGGGCACGGTGAGCGCGTCGACCGGGTACTCGCGTTCCGCCCGGAGGCGAAGGGCTGTGCGGCTCGTCGCGAGGATCTCGACACCCGGGCAGCGAGCCAGGAGCTGATCGAGCGAAGGTGCGACGCCCAGGAGCTGTTCCAGGTTGTCCAGCACGAGCAGCGCCGGGTCGTCCGCGAAGTGCTCGATGAGGACGTCGAGCGCCGGCCGCTCGCCGGCCATGGGCGCACCCACGGCAGCCGCGACGCGGGGCAGGACCATCTCGGGCGCGTCGATCGCAGCGAGCGACACGAAGGCCGTCCCCTTCGGGTAGCGGTCGTCCAGCCGCTCGCCCACGGCGATTGCGAGCCTTGTCTTGCCGACGCCGCCAGGACCGGTGAGGGTGACCAGGCGCACGTCGGGTGATTGCAGCAGCGCGGAGACCTCGGCAATGTCGCGCTCGCGTCCGATCAACGACGTCGACGTCACGGGCAGCGACCGCGGAGCACGGCCGTCGCCCTCGGAGGGAGCCGGTGCGGTGCCACCGCCTCGGGTGCCTGGCCTGGTGAACGCCTCGCTCAGGAGCAGGGCAAGGTCGTCGCGGACGAGATGTCCGAGCTCCCGTGGGGTGCGGAACGACCGGTAGGAGTCGGTCCCCTCCGTCTGGAGCTCCTCGATCATCGCCTCCAGCCGAGGCTCTCGGTCGGGCGCCGGAGACTTGACGTAGAGCAGCCGCGGGATGGATCCAGAGAGCCGGAACTCGTCCTCCAGGCCCGAGATCTCCATGTTGGGACCGATCCAGCCATACCGCTGCCAGTACAGGCCGATGAAGATGTCCGACTGCGACAAGTAGGCGCGGTACAGCTCGCGAGGTGGGTGCGGTCGGGCCCCGAGCTCGAACAGCACCGGCGTCAGGCCGAGCGCGGAGATGGCGCGGGCCACAGCGGCACGCTCGTCTGCGAGCTCGAGCAACGTCGAGCTGACGAAGACACGCAGACGCTGGTCCGGCGTCCGGATCGCCACCCTGCCCTCCTACTCGACGCCGGTGAGACCGGCAGTTCGGTGCTATTCGCTCACGCCCTGGACCGCGGTCTCGATGAGGTCCGCAATCTCTTGCGGGTGGGACACCAGCACGACGTGGCTCGAATCGACCTCCACCACCGTCGCCCCCATCCGCTGCGCAAACTGACGCTCGGCGTCGGGAGGAATCACTTCGTCGTGCTGTGCCACTGCGGACCACAACGGGAGGTTCTTCCACGCGGGCGTCCCCATCACGTCGTCGAAGGCCGACAGGGGCAAGGGTTGCTGTACGGCGTACATGATGTTGGCGTCTGCCGGGTCCACGTCGGGGGCGAAGTGGGCCAGGAAGTCGTCGTGTGGCAACCAGGCGAAGCCCCGATCGTCGACGCGGAGATGTGCCACCGCGGGCGTGGGCTCGCCTTGGCCGAGCAGGGCGCCGATGGACTCGCCCTCGTCGAGCCCGAAAGCGGCCACGTAGACAAGGGCCACGACGTTCGGGGCGTCCGTGCCCAGAGCCGTCATGATCTGGCCACCGTAGGAATGGCCGGCGACGACCGTGGGCCCGTCCTGGACAGCGAGCACCTGACGCAGCCGGGCCACGTTCTCCGCCAAGGTCGTGAGCGGAAACTGCGGAGCCATGACGTTGTGGCCGGCTCGTTGCAGGCGTCCGATGACGCCCCTCCAACTGGAGCCGTCTGCCCAGGCACCGTGGACCAGAACAATGTTCATCCGCATCTACCTCCGCGATCGGGGGGAACCGCTAGGGAAACTGGGCCGGACGAGCAATGAGCTCGGGGGGGAACCGCTAGGGAAGCTGGGCCGGACCAGCAATGAGCTGGTGGGGGACCACGGCCAGGATGATGGTCGTGAACTCGGCACGGGTCCAGCCCGGGGCGGCATGTCGTCGGACCCCACTACTAGCCCTTGAGGAGGAACTCCTGGTCGTCCTCGTCGAGGAACAGCGCGACTTCTTCGAGCAGGTCGGCGTGGGCCTCGAGTCCGCCCTCGCCGTCGACGATCGCGAACGCGACCTCCCGCGCCCGCTCGACCCACTCGCGGTCGCGCCGCAGCGACGCCAGCTTCAGGTCGTTGCGGCCCTTCTGGCGCTCGCCCATGATCGTGCCC
>Ga0081538_10000200_pt1 | contig 66229 bp, 67 predicted proteins | sample TabmetS5T2R1_FD_71022 | JGI IMG/M metagenome (GOLD analysis project Ga0081538, IMG submission 71022) | Tabebuia heterophylla rhizosphere microbial communities from the University of Puerto Rico - S5T2R1 | ecosystem: Host-associated > Plants > Roots > Rhizosphere ... | reverse complement strand
CATGGCCGAGATCGCCGCGCTGGCGCGGGGCGAGGACCCGGAGGCCGGCCTCGAGCGCAGCTTCAAGTCCGTCGACACCTGCGCGGCCGAGTTCGAGGCCGAGACGCCGTACTTCTACTCCGGCTGGGAGCGGCAGGCGGCGCACGAGGTACGGCGCGGCGATCGCCCCTCGGTGGTCATCCTCGGCTCCGGTCCCAACCGGATCGGGCAGGGGATCGAGTTCGACTACTGCTGCGTGCACGCGGCGATGACCGTGCGGGAGTCCGGCCGCGACGCGGTGATGGTCAACTGCAACCCGGAGACGGTCTCGACCGACTACGACACCTCGGATCGCCTCTACTTCGAGCCGCTGACCCTGGAGGACGTCCTCGGGGTGATCGAGCTCGAGGGCCCGGAGGGCGTGATCGTCCAGTTCGGCGGCCAGACCCCGCTGAAGCTCGCCCACGGCCTCGCCGAGGCGGGCGTGCGCCTGCTGGGCACTCCGGTCGAGTCGATCCATCTGGCGGAGGACCGGCCCAGCTTCGGGGAGCTGCTCGACGAGCTGGATCTGAAGGGACCGCCCTACGCCACCGCGGCGACGCCCGACGAGGCACTGAAGGCGGCCAAACGGGTCGGGTATCCGCTCCTTGTCCGCCCTTCCTACGTACTGGGCGGGCGGGCGATGGAGATTTGCTACTCGTCGGACGCCCTCGCGAGCTATCTGCTGCGGGTGGGCGCCGCGCGCGACTCGGCCATCTTCCTCGACCGCTTCCTGGAGAACGCGATCGAGATCGACGTGGACGCCCTCTGCGACGGGCGGGAGGTGCGCATCGGGGCGATCATGCAGCACGTCGAGGAGGCCGGCGTCCACTCGGGCGACTCGGCCTGCGTGATCCCGGCCATGTCGCTCGGGCCGGAGATGCTCGAGCAGGTCGAGCGGGCCACGGCCGCGATCGCCCTGCGGCTCGGCGTGGTGGGCCTGATCAACATCCAGTTCGCCGTCTACGGCGACGAGGAGCTGTACGTGATCGAGGCCAACCCGCGGGCCTCCCGGACCGTTCCGTTCGTGTCCAAGGCGATCGGGGTGCCGCTCGCCAAGCTGGCCTGCCGGCTGATGCTGGGCGAGAGCATGCGCGACGTGGGCTTCGACGGGGCGCCGGCGCCCCGCCACGTCTCGGTGAAGGAGGCGGTGCTGCCGTTCGGGCGCTTCCCGCGCGCGGATGCGCTGCTCGGGCCCGAGATGAAGTCGACCGGCGAGGTGATGGGCGTCGCGGCCGACTATCCGGCCGCGTTCGGGAAGGCGCAGGCCGCGGCCGGCGCGGAGCTGCCCCAGTCGGGCGCGGTCTTCATCAGCGTCACCGACGGCGACAAGCCGGCGGCCACCCAGCTGGCGGCGAGCTTCCACGACATGGGCTTCCGGGTGCTGGCCACGGGCGGCACGGCGCAGGCGATCCGGCGCATGGGGGTGCCGGTGGAGCGGATCCGCAAGCTGTCCGAGGGGTCGCCGAACGTGGTCGAGCGGATCGAGTCGGGCGAGGTGGACCTCGTGATCAACACGCCGACCGGCTCCGGCGCCCGCGCCGACGGGTACGAGATCCGCCGCGCCGCCGTCGGTCGGGGGATCCCGTGCATCACGACGATGTCCGGCGCGAGCGCGGCGCAGCGTGCGATCCGGGCCAGCCGCAGCGGCGAGACCGAGGTGATCTCGCTGCAGGAGCTCCACTCCGGCGCCGCCGCGGTCTTCCAACGTGAGCGCAGCACCGCGCACTGAGCCGCGCACGCTGGCGCCGCCCGCCCGGCGGACGGCACGCGTGACCGGCGCCGAGCGGCTCGGCGCCTACCACCTGATCGAGGCGCTGGACGCGGACGGACCGCCGGACCCCCGGCCGGGCCAGTTCTACATGCTGGCGGCGGCGGAGCGCTGGGGCGGGGGAGCGGACGAGCGGCCCTACCTGCCGCGAGCCTTCTCGCACGCCCGCGCACACGAGGGCCGGCTCTCCTTCCTGCTGGAGGCGATCGGCCCGGGCACGGAGCGGCTCGCGGAGCTCCGCGAGGGCGACGGGCTGCACCTGGTGGGCCCGCTCGGTATCGGCTGGCGCCCGCCCGCGAGCGGCACCCGGCCGGTGCTGGTCGGTGGCGGGATCGGCGCCGCCCCCCTCGTGTGCCTGGAGGACGAGCTCCGGACCGCCCCAGCCGACACGGGGAACATTGACCGCCATATAGACGGCAAACGTTCCCCTCGCGAAGCCCAGGGCGGATACGCACTGCTGCTCGGCTTCCGATCAGAAGCCCACGCCGAGGCCGCCTCCCTCTTCGCCGCCGTTCCCGAGCTCGCCACCGACGATGGCAGTAAGGGGCATCGAGGCCTGGTCACCGACCTCCTAAGGAGGGAGCTCGACCAAGGAACGCCCGCCACCGTCTACGCCTGCGGCCCACCCCCGATGCTCGAGGCGGTACGAGCCCTGTGCGCGGAGCAGGACGTCCCCGCCCAGCTCGCCATGGAATCCGGCATGGCCTGCGGCTACGGCGCCTGCTTCGGCTGCGTGGTGCCCACGAAGGCCGGCTACGTGCGCCTCTGCGTGGATGGCCCCGTGGTCGACGCCGACCTGCTCGAGTCCGCGCTGTTCCCCGGAGCGGGGCATTGACGGTAGACCTCTGCGGAATCCCCCTCGCCGGGCCCGTGCTCAACGGATCGGGCACGTTCGACGCCATCGCGGCGCGGCGCGCCTTCGGCGACGCCCTGCTCGAGCGCTTTCCCTTCCACGCCTTCGTCTCGAAGACGATCACGCTCGCCCCCCGGCAGGGCAACCCGCCGCCGCGCCTGTGGGAGACCCCGGCCGGGCTCATCAACTCGATCGGGCTGCCCAACAAGGGCCTGGAGGGCTTCCTCGCGTCCGACCTGCCGGAGCTGGCCGAGCTCCCGGTGCCCCTGATCGTCTCCGTGATGGGGTTCAGCCGCGCCGAGCTCGCCACGCTGGTGCAGAGGGTGGGGGAGCGGGACGAGGTGGCGATGATCGAGCTGAACGTGTCCTGCCCCAACGTCGAGACCGGCCTGGTGATGGGTGCCGACCCCGCCGAGACCGCCAGGGCGGTCGAGGAGGTGCGCGCGCTGACGGGGAAGCCGCTGATCGTGAAGCTGACCCCCAACGCCAACGATCCCGCCGCAGTGGCGCGGGCCGCGGAGGGGGCGGGGGCGGACGCCGTCTCGCTCGTCAACACGCTGAAGGGCATGGCGCTCGACCCCCGCACCGCGCGGCCGTGGCTGGGCGGAGGGACCGGCGGGCTGTCCGGCCCGGCGGTGCGGGCGGTGGCGCTCGAGCAGGTCGCCTCGGTCGCCCGGATGGTCGGAATCCCGGTGATCGGGATGGGCGGGATCGCCTCCGGACGTCACGCGGCGGACTTCATGGCCGCCGGCGCCACTTGCGTGGCCGTCGGCACCGAGAACTTCCGCGATCCGGCCGCCGGGCGCCGGGTCGCGTCCGAGCTCGTCGGGCTGATCGGGGAGCCACCGCCCCAGACCGGCCGGCATCGCGACCCGTCCGGGGGACATACCCCTTTGGTTTTCACGGAAGGTGCGGGATCTTCGGCCCCGGGACGTACAAGGTTCGCATAGGTCCGTTTGAAAACCCCTGCAAACACAGTGAATACGCTCAAGCTGCCCGAACCAGCCTAAAGCTCAGCTTGACGTCCAGCTGAATTCGCCATTTTTTTGCGTCTGCGGCGTGGACTCGCGCGCCTCAGCGTGTACTATCGCCGCCCATGCCGGCCGCCCCCCAGTCGCCCGCCAAGAGCCAGTCTGCGGGCCTCGCACCCGAGCGTTCACTCACCCAGCGCATGGACGCACTCAAGCGCGCGAACGAGATCCGGACCCAGCGAGCCCGGCTCAAGCGGGACCTCAAGGCGGGGCGCGAGCAGATCCATGGGCTGCTGCTCAAGCCGCCGGATTACCTGCTCACGGCCAAGGTTTTCGACCTGCTCCTGGCCGTCCCGAAGTACGGCCGCGTGAAGGTGAATCGGATCCTCACGCACTGCCGCATCTCCCCAAGCAAGACGATCGGCGGCCTGTCCGAGCGCCAGCGCGACGAGCTCGTCCGCTTCCTGCGCCGATAGCCCCGATCCTGGTCATCACCGGCCCCTCGGGGGTGGGGAAGGGGACGCTGATCAAAGGGCTGCTGGAGCGGGCGCCGGGCCTGCAGCTGGCCGTCTCGGCCACCACGCGCGAGCCTCGCGAAAGCGAGGTGAACGGCGTGGACTACCACTTCCTGAGCGAGGAGGACTTCGATCGCCGCGTCCGGCGCGGCGAGTTCGTCGAGCACGCCGAATACGCCGGAAACCGCTACGGGACGCTGAAAAGCGAGCTGGAGCGCCCCGCCGCGGGGATCGTGCTCGAGATTGACGTCCAGGGCGCCCGGCAGGTTCGAGAGCGGCTTCCCGAGGCCGTGCTCATCTTCATCGAGCCGCCCTCGTTCGAGGAGCTGAAGCGCCGCCTGGCCGCCCGGGCCTCCGATCGGCCCGACGTGATCGAGCGCCGGCTGGGCGCCGCGCGCGAGGAGCTGGAGGCGGCGAGCGAGTTCGACCACCGCGTCGTGAACGACGACCTGGGACGCGCCCTGCAGGAGCTCACCGAACTTGCCGCTACCATGTCCTCGCCGTGATCAAGCCACGTCTCGACAAGCTGCTCGACCAGGTGGACTCCCACTACGCCTGCGTCCTCGTCGCCGCCAAGCGAGCCCGGCAGATCAACTCCTACTACCACAACCTCGGCGAGGGCACCTTCGACGAGTACCCGCCGCCGATGGTCGAGACGGGCTCGAAGAACTACCTCAAGATCTCCCTCGAGGAGATCGCCGCGGGCAAGATCAAGTACCGCTACCGCTAGCGAGGCGGTCAGCGTGGCCCGAATCCTGCTCGGCGTATCCGGCGGGATCGCCGCGTACAAGGCAGTGGAGCTGGTTCGCCTGGCCGTCAAGGCCGGCCACGCCGTGCGCGTGATCCAGACGCCGGCCAGCCTCCAGTTCGTGGGGCGGACGACCTTCGAGGGGATCACCGGGGCGCCGGTGCTGGTCGACGAGTTCGAGCGCGACCCTGCGCGCGGGGCCTACCCCGGCGACGCTGCGCCCGGCCACGACCCGATCTCGCACCTGGAGCTCGTCGCACGGGCGGACGTCCTGTGCGTGGCCCCGGCATCCGCCAACACGCTCGCCAAGCTGGCCCATGGGCTGGCGGACAACCTGCTCACCAGCGCGGCGCTCGCGAACGTCGCGCCGCTGGTGCTCGCCCCGGCGATGAACAACCGGATGTGGGAGCACCCGGCCACGCGCGCGAACCTCGACACGCTGCGGGCCCGCGGGGCGCTCGTGGTGGGGCCGGACAGCGGTTCGCTCGCGTCGAAGGGCGAGGCCGGCGTGGGGCGGCTGGCGGAGCCGGCCGAGATCCTGGCGGCGGTGGAGTCGCGGCTCACGGTGGGCGGCCCGCTGGACGGCCTGCGCGTGCTCGTCACCGCCGGCGGCACCCGCGAGCCGATCGACTCCGTGCGCTACGTGGGCAACCGATCCTCCGGCCGGATGGGCCTGGCGCTGGCGGAGGAGGCCGCCCGGCGGGGCGCCGAGGTCACGCTGGTGGCGGCGAACGTGGGCCTGCCGGCGCCGGCAGGGGTGGAGAGGATCGACGTGTCGACGGCGGCGGAGCTGCTGGACGCCGCGGAGCGCGCCTTCGCGGACGCCGACGTGCTGCTGATGGCCGCCGCGGTGGCGGACTTCCGCCCGGCCTCGGCCGTGGAGGACAAGATCGTGAAGAGCGGACGAGACGGCCTCGCGCTGGAGCTCGAGCCGACCGCCGACGTGCTCGCGACCCTGGCCGGGGCGCGCCGCCCCGGGCAGACGCTGATCGGCTTCGCGGCGGAGCACGGCGACGGCGCCGTGGAACGCGGCCGGGCAAAGCTCGAGCGCAAGGGCCTCGACGCGATCGTGGTCAACGACATCTCCCGCCACGAGATCGGCTTCGACGCGCCGGACAACGAGGTGACGATCGTGACCTCCGCGGGCGAGCGTCACGTGCCGCTCGGGTCCAAGGCGGCCGTGGCGGCCGCCATACTCGACGAGGTGGAGGCTTTGCGAGGCGGTACCGTGGTAGAGGGGGACAGATGAGCGGCGCAGAGGACGCATACGAGCTCTTCCGCAAGGGCAGCGAGCTGCTCGAGGCAGGCGACTTCATGGCCGCCTCGATCCCGCTCGAGCGGGCCCGATCGCTCGAGCCGGACAAGAGCTCGATCCGCGAGGCGCTCGGCCGTGCCTACTTCCGCTCGGCCCGCTTCGAGAAGGCGGCCGAGGAGTTCGCCGCCGTGGTCGAGCGCCACCCGGTGAACGACTACGCCCACTTCTGCCTGGGCCGCTCGCTCGCGAACACGGGGCGCACCGCCGAGGCCCGCCGCCACGCCGCGCTGGCCGCGAACATGCGACCGGATCGCAAGGACTACCAGGCCTTCAGAGAGCGTCTGCGGGCCGCCTAGCCGCCGAGCGTCAGCCCGACCGCCATCGCGTCGGCGTCGGCGATCGGGAGGCGCCGGGGGCGGGCCTTCGCCAGCACCGGGCGCCCGCCCGAGATCTCGCCCGGGCGCCAGCGCGCCGCCGTGACGCCCTCGGCGCTCAGGTCCGTGACGAGCACCCCGGTGGCGGCCGTCTCGGGCGACTGGGCACCGAACACGAAGTTCCCCAGGGAGTACGCCACGAGGGCGGAGCCCGTACGCCGCAGCGGCTGCAGCACGTGCGGATGGGCCCCGATCACGAGCTGCGCCCCGGCGCCCGCCGCGATCCGGGCCAGCTCCGCCTGCTCGGCCGTCTCGTAGGGCGCCTTCTCGATGCCCCAGTGGAACGTGGCCACCACGACGTCCGCCTCCCGGCGCGCGGCGCGCACCGCCTCCACGACCGCCTCCGGCGTTGCCCAGGCCACTCCGGGTCGCCCCGGCGCCGCGGCGAACTCGAGCGGCAGGATGTTCGAGAACCCGACGAAGGCGATCCGCAGGCCGAGCCGCTCCACCACCTGGGGCGCCAGCGCGCGGCCCAGGCGCGGGCCCGCGCCCACGGCCCGCATGCCGAGCTGCTCCACCGAGCGGACAGTGTCGAGCAGGGCGACCGGGCCGAAGTCGCCCACGTGGTTGTTCGCCAGGTTGAGGACGTCGATCCCGGAGTGGCGGCGCAGCCCCGCGAGGGCGGCCGGCGTGCCGCGGAAGTTGTACTGCTTGGGGAACGGCGTGCCGCGCGTGGAGACGGCGCTCTCGAGGTTGCCGAACGCTATGTCCGCGCGGCGCAGCGCCCGGCCCACGCTCGTCCAGGGGTAGCGGGGGCCCTCGGCGGCGATCGCGGCGCCCGGCGCGTCGCCGAGGTTGATGTCCCCGACCGAGGCCAGCCGCAGGGGCCGCACCGTCACGGCAACGGGGGTGGTCGCGACGCCGCCGGCGGCGCGCACCCGGGCCGCCACCCGCCCCGGACCGGCCGCCACCCGCCCCTCGACGCGGAAGCCGCCGTCCTCGTCGGCGATCGCCTCGCCGACCTGGTGCCAGGCTCCCTGCGGCGTTCGCGTCTCGAGCGCGAGCTCGGCTCCGCCGGTGGTCCCGTCGCCCTCGAAGGCGAGCCGGCCGCCGGGGGCCACCTCGGCCTGCGTCGGCTCGGCGGTCAGGCTGCCGGCGCCGCCGCGGAACGAGGACACGACCGAGGCGGACTGGAGGAGAACCGCGAGTCCGGCCAGGCCGATCGAGATCACGGCAGGGCCGTGCCGCTCGAGCGTTCGCGGAAGGCGGAAGGCAGGGCTCGGCCGCCGCGGCGGGCCGGGCGCCGTCGGGCGGGGCGGTTTCGGGGGCGCCGGCGCCGGCGGCGCGGGCCGCGGCTCGCGGTAGGCGTAGGCGTCCACGTGCTCGGCCCCGCTCTCGAGGCCGAGCAGCTCGTCGCTCAGGTTCCAGGCCGGCTCGCGCACAGGCGTGCGCCGCCGCGCCGCCGGGGTCAGCGGGCCGGGGCGTGCCTCGCGTCCGTTCGCCTCGGGCTCGGTGGCCATCTCGCTCTCCCGCGCACGCCGAAGAAACGGCGCGCGCTTCGTAGCGAGTTCGCCCCGGCGCGGCGGCGTCCTGCTAGTCCGGCTTCATTCCAGGACGGAGTCGTCCGTGACCGTGTCCGCGGGCGGCGGAGCGAGATCGACCGGAACGTCGTACTCGAAGTCCGTCATGTCGACCATTGCCTGTCCGCCACCGGCCTGGTCGGGCACCTCGATCTCCATGTAGATGCGCACCGGCCTGTCGTCCGGCCCAATCCAGACGTCGACCGGGATCTCGATGTCGGTGCCGCCCATCGCGCGAAGGACGCCGGCGGCGCCGGCTGTCTCGCCCAGGTCCGACATGTCGACGGTGGCCCTGAGGTGGCGGGCGGGGGAGCCATCGAGGCGCTCGCGTCCAAGGTCCTCGACCTGACCCTTCTCCCGGATCAGGTCGCCGTACTGGGCCGGGGTGAGCGTCCCGCCGCCGATGATCGCCGGATCGCTGCTGCGGATCCAGCTCTTCCCGGCGGGCAGCAGCCCCTCGAAGCTCGCGCTGCGAAGCCAGGCGACGTCCTCGTGCTGGATGACCTCGATCACGACCGTCTCCCCGGCCTCCTCGTAGCGGAGCCGCATCCTGGCACGGTTCCCGAGCATCTCGCCCGGGCCGCTCATCTCGAGCCCCGCGCCACGATCGGGATCGGCGCGCATCTCGAACTGGATCCGGGTCGGCGTCCCCGTCACCGCTTCCATTGCCGCCACGAGCTGGTCGAGCTCCTTGCTGGAGCCCTCCCCGCCGCCGCCGTCGTCGTCACCGCATCCGAACGCCGGCAACGCCAGAGCAACGAGGACCCCCCACACGGCCGCGCGCGGCATGGCTGGCCTGTACCCCGCCGCGTGAGATCACAAGCCGCGTACCGTGACCGCCGCCTCGGTCACGAGGCCAAGCAGCCGGTCGAGCGCGCGCTCGTCGAGGCCCGCCGCCGGGAGGTCGGCGTGCACCCAGATGTCGCGCGAGCGCGTGCAGCCGAAGCGGACCAGGCGGGTCTGGCGGTTCCACCACAGGAGCATCCACGGGTCGAGGTGGCCGGCGCCGTGGAGGGCCACGGCCTGGGCCCGGAGCAGCCCGTCCGCGAGCCGGAGCCCCACGTCGAGCGGCTGCCCTCCGGCGCTCTCGGGCGGGATGGTCATGCCCCACTCGCCGTGTGCCAGCCGGCGGGCGTGCAGGCCGGGCAGCGAGGCGAGGTAGGCGTCCACTGTGTCGGGGACGGACATTCGGGCAGAGTACGGCCGCGTGCGAGCGCTGGTGCAGCGGGTGAGCGAGGCCGCGGTGTCGGTCGACGGCGAGGAGGTGGCGCACATCGGCCGGGGCCTTCTGGTCCTCCTTGGGGTGCGCGACGGCGACGGCCCCGAGGAGGCCGACCGCATCGCCGGCAAGCTGGAGCGCCTGCGTGTGTTCGAGGACGCCGAGGGCCGCATGAACCTCTCCGTGCGCGACGTGGACGCCGAGCTGCTCGTGGTCTCCCAGTTCACGCTCTACGGCGACGCCCGCAAGGGCAACCGCCCGAGCTTCGTGGACGCGGCGCCGCCGGAGACGGCCGAGCCGCTCTACGAGCGCGTCCGGGCCGCGCTCGGCGCGCAGGGCGGTCGCTTCGGCGCGCGCATGCAGGTGTCGCTCGTGAACGACGGCCCGGTCACGCTGCTGCTCGAGGTCTGAGGCTCAGCGCCAGCGCCGGGCGCACGCCACGACGGCGTCCTCGCGAGCCGCCCGTCGCCGAGGGCAGATGACGAAGTCCGGCTGCCCGCGGGTGGCCATCCCCATGCTCCACACGACCACCTGGCGCGTCGAGCAGTTCACGGCGCCCTTTCCGTGCGCGACCGTGCCCACCACGCCGAGTCTGCGGAGGTCGTCGGCCCTGCGCTCCACCCTGAACTCGATCTGCCCGAGCCCGTTGGCGAACCCCACCGCCAGCTCGAGCAACCGCATCCGCTCGCCGTGCTCGTGGCGGCCGGCGAAGTAGCGGGCGAGCGTCGCGCGGTCGTATGCGACGAAGTGCCGCGCGCGCCCCTCGGTCACCGAGTACCAGCCTCCGCTCGCCGCCATGAAGCGAGCGGAGGCCGGGTCGCCGCGGCTGATGGCGTCGAGGAAGTCGCCGATGCGCAGCGCCAGGTCTCGCGGGCGGCACGCGGGCGGGAGCGACCGGTCATCCCTGGTCACCACCACCTCGCCGCGAGGCACGGCGGCGACTGCTTCGCGCCGGCTGACGTCCGGCGGGCCGCCGGCGTCGGCCGCGCAGCCGGCCAGCGCGGCGCCGACGAGCAGGCCTGTCGCGCGCGTCCGCACACTGCGAAATACAGCGCGCCGAGGCGTGCGGTTCCCGCACCGCCGGTATCGCCCGGCCTCTCTATACTCGAGGGCCAACATCTTTCAGTCGTACGCCGTCCTGCGGGGCGGCGCCTGAAGGTGGGCCTCGCGGTCCACCTTTTTTTCGGACTCATGCAGACCAATCCCCTCCAGACAGACATCGAGCAGCGCCTCGCCTCCGCGGAGCCGGAGGTCGAGGTGCTGTCCTGCGAGCGGGTTGGCAGCGAGCGGCTGCGGCTGTTCATCGACCATCCGGACGGCGTCGACCTGGCGCTGTGCGAGCGCGTCACCGGACACCTCCGCGACCTGCTCGTGGACTACGCGCTCGAGGTCTCATCGCCGGGGCCGGAGCGCCCGCTCACGAAGCCGGACCACTTCCGCCGCTTCATCGGGCGACGGGCGCGCGTGAAGCTGCGCGAGCCGCGCGACGGTCGGGGGAGCTACACCGGCGAGCTGGTCGGCGCCTCGGACGACGAGGTGACCGTGGCCGCTCCCGAGGGGGTCGTGTCGATCCCGTACTCGGAGATCAACAGAAGCAATCTGGTGCCCGAAGCGGCCGGCTCAGCGAGTCGCGCGGGAGAGGGGGGACGATGACCAAGGAGATCGTCGAGGCCGTAGGGGTCCTCGAGCGCGAGAAGGGAATCTCCGCGGACCGCCTGATGGCGGCCCTGGAGGACGCGCTCCTGTCGGCCTACAAGAAGACGCCGGAGGCGGCCAAGTACGCGCGCGTGGAGGTGGACCGCGGCAGCGGCGACTTCCGCGTCTACGAACTGATCCTCCCGCCCGACCTCGAGGAGCAGCTGCTCGACGAGGTCGAGGAGGAGGCGGGCGAGCCGACCGTCGATCCGGAGACCGGCGAGATGGTCTACCCGGAGCCGCCCGAGATCGACCAGGAGCGGCTCATGCAGTACCGCGACCAGATCGAGGAGCACGACGTCACGCCCGAGGACTTCGGCCGCATCGCCGCTCAGACGGCCAAGCAGGTGATCCTGCAGCGCATCCGCGAGGCCGAGCGGGACATGATGTTCACCGAGTACCAGGACCGCGTGGGCGAGCTGATCACCGGCATCGTCCAGCAGTCCGACTCGCGCTACACCCTCGTGCAGCTGCGCGAGCGGGTCGAGGCGCTGCTGCCGCGCGGCGAGCAGGTGCACGGCGAGCGCTACGACCATGGCCAGCGCATCAAGGCGATCATCACCGACGTCTCGAACCAGGCGAAGGGGCCGTCGATCATCGTGTCGCGGCGCTCGCCCGAGCTGATCCGGGCGCTGTTCGAGCTCGAGGTGCCGGAGATCGCCGACGGGCTGGTCGAGATCCAGAACGTCGCGCGGGAGCCCGGCTACCGCTCGAAGATCGCCGTGGTCTCGCACGCCTCCGGGGTAGACCCGGTGGGCGCCTGTGTGGGCCCGCGCGGCTCGCGCGTGCGGATGGTCGTATCCGAGCTGCGCGGCGAGAAGATCGACATCATCCCCTTCAACGAGGAGCCGGCCCGCTTCGTGGCCAAGGCCCTGTCGCCCGCGCGCGTGCGCGAGGTGCTCGTGGACGACGAGGCGCGTCAGGCCACCGTCATCGTGCCGGACGACCAGCTTTCGCTGGCGATCGGAAAGGACGGCCTGAACGCCCGCCTCGCCGCCAGGCTGACCGGCTGGCGCGTGGACATCCGCTCGGAGACGGAGTTCGCCGAGGAGGAGGCGCAGATGGGCTATGCCGAGGAGGAGGTCGCCGGCCGCTGCGCGGCGATCCTCGCGAACGGCAAGCGCTGCCCGAACGCCTCCCTGCCCGGCTCCCGCTACTGCGGCCTGCCCGCCCACCAGGCCCTGGAGGGCACGGACACCGACTACGTGGTGCCGCCCGAGGACGAGGGCAGCGGCAACGGCGCCCAGCCGGACGACGGCGGTGTCGAGGAGCCGGCGGCGGTGGAAGAGGACGCCGTCGCGGAGGAGGTCGCGGTCGGGGAAGAGGTCGCGGTCGAGGAGGCCGCGGTCGAGAACGTCGCAGCCGAGGAGCCCGCGGTCGAGGAGGCTGCCGCCGAGGAGGCTGCGGTCGAGGAGCCCGTCGTCGAGGAGTCCGCGGCTGAGGAGCCCGCGGCCGGGGAGCCCGCGGTCGAGACGCCTTCGGCCGATGACCTCGTCGAGGAGCAGCCCTCGGTCGACGAGGTGCTCGAGGATCAGCCCGCGGCCGAGGAGGTCGTCGGGGATCAGCCGTCGGTCGAGGAGATCGTCGGCGGGGATGCGGCGGAGCCGGAGGCGGCGGAGCCGGTCGCCGAGCCCGCCTCCGAGTCCGGGGCGGAGGAAGAGGAGTCGTAGATCCGCTTCGCCGCTGCGTCAGCTGTCGGCGCTCCCTTCCCAAGGGCGAGCTTCTCCGGCTGGTGCGCGACGGAGGCGGGGGCGTCCGGGTCGATCCGGACGCGAGGTACGAGGGGCGCGGCGCCTACGTCTGCGCCCGCCCGGAGTGCGCCGAAGGGCTCGAGGACGGAACCGCCCTCGCGCGTTCGTTCCGGGCGTCAGTGTCGGTGAAACAGGAGACCATAGACTTAGTTCGCGAATGGCAAAGAAGCGCGTCCACGAGATAGCGAAGGAACGGGGCATCACCAGCAAGGAGGCCCTGGAGGTCCTGCGCGCAGCCGGCCTGGAGGTGAAGGTCGCCGCCTCGAGCGTCGAGGAGGAGGAGGCTGCGCGAGCGTTCGGCAACGGAGCCGGCGCAACCGCCCCTGCCGCAACGGCGGACACGAAGGACGCGAAGCCGGCCGCGAAGAAGGCCGACAGCGGCGCAAAGGCGGCCGGGAAGGCCGACAGCGCCGCGAAGCCTTCGGGCAAGAGCGACGGCGGCGGCGCACAGCCTGCCGCGAAGAGCCGCGCCGCGCAGCCGACCGCGTCGCAGCAGGGCGGCGCCACCCGGGCGCCCGGTCGCGGTCAGGACGGCCAGCAGGGCGGTCAGCAGCGCGGGGGCGCTCCTCAGCGCGGCGGCGGTCAGCGGGGCGGTTCTCAGCGCGAGGGCGGGCCCCCGTCGGCCCGTCCCGGCATCCGGCCCCCGGAGGGCGAGCCCATCAGGCGCGCCGGTCCCGAAGGCCGCGGCCCCAGAATCCTTCAGGACGCCCCGCCGCCGCAGGAGCGCGGCGGGCAGGGCGATCGCCAGGGCCGTGGGCCCGGCGGCGGCACGCGCGAGGGCGGCCAGCGCGGCGGCTCGCGGTCCGAGGGCGGTCAGCGCTCCGGGGACGGCGGCGGCTACGGCCCGCAGCGCGCCGGCGGACCGCGTCCGAGTCGCGGCGGCCGAGGCGAGGGCGGAGCGGGCGGCGGCGGCGGTGGCCGCAGGCGTCGCGTCGTCATCGACTCCCAGGCCTCCCGGCGGGAGCGCACACCCCCGCCGCAGCAGTCTCAGCCGCCCCGCCGCGGGCGGGGGAGGAGGCGCCGGCCCCAGTGGGTCGAGCCCGATCTCGAGGCCGAGGCGCAGGCGAAGCTCGAGGCCGAGCAGCAGGAGGAGCCGGCCGTCCAGGTCCGCTCCGGCTCGACCGTGAAGGAGGTGGCCGAGTCGCTCCAGCTCGGCGCGCCGGAGGTCATCAAGAAGCTGATGGAGCTGGGCGAGATGGCCACGCTCACCCAGACCCTCTCCGACGAGGCCATCACGGTGCTCGCCGAGGCCTTCGAGAAGAAGGTCGAGATCGTGGGCGCGGCGGAGGCCGAGGAGGAGGAGCCGGTCTACGAGGACAGCGACGAGGACCTGATCGAGCGCCCGCCGGTGATCACGATCATGGGCCACGTCGACCACGGCAAGACCTCGCTGCTCGACGCCATCCGCGAGACCGAGGTGGCGGCCGGCGAGGCGGGCGGCATCACGCAGCACATCGGCGCCTACCAGGTCCACCACGACGACCACACGATCACCTTCCTCGACACGCCGGGCCACGAGGCGTTCACGGCGATGCGCGCCCGCGGCGCCAAGGTCACCGACATCGCGGTGATCGTCGTGGCGGCGGACGACGGGGTCATGCCGCAGACGGTCGAGGCGATCGACCACGCCAAGGCGGCCGGAGTCCCGGTGATGGTGGCCGTGAACAAGATCGACCTCGACGGCGCCGACCCGAACCGGGTGCGCGGCGAGCTCGCCCAGCAGGGGCTGACGCCGGCGGATTGGGGCGGCGACACCGAGTTCGTCGACGTCTCCGCGAAGACCCACCAGAACCTCGAGGACCTGCTCGAGACGCTCGTGACACTGGCCGAGCTCCAGGAGCTCCGCGCCAACCCCGATACCCAGGCATCCGGCTTCGTGATCGAGTCCAAGCTCGACCCGGGCCGCGGCGCCGTGGTCACGCTGCTCGTGCACCGCGGCCGCATGAAGGTGGGCGACGCCATCGTGGCCGGCGAGCACTGGGGCAGGGTGCGCGCAATGAACGACTTCCGCGGACAGCGCGTCCAGGAGGCCACACCCGGGATGCCGGTCGAGATCCTCGGCTTCGACGGGGTGCCCGGCGCCGGCGAGCACTTCCGGGTGGTCGAGAACGAGCGCGAGGCGCGCCGGCTCGCTAACGAGCGCGGCATCCGCCTGAAGCAGGAGGCGCTCGCGCGCCAGGCCCGCCGCCGCGTGTCGCTCGAGGACGTGCTGGCGCGCGCCGAGCGGGGCGAGAAGGAGCTCAACCTGGTCGTCAAGGCCGACGTGGCCGGCTCGCTCGAGGCGCTCGCCGACCAGATCGCGCGCCTCCCGCACGAGCAGGTGACGGTGAACATCATCCGCGACGGCGTGGGCGGCATCACCGAGTCCGACGTGATGCTCGCCTCGGCGTCCGACGCGGTGATCATCGGTTTCAACGTGCGCCCGGTCGGCAACGCCACACAGGTGGCCGAGCAGGAGGGCGTCGAGATCCGGACCTACTCCGTGATCTACCGGATCGTCGAGGACCTGCGGGACGCGATGCAGGGCATGCTGGAGTCGGTCGAGGTCGAGGAGCAGATCGCACGCGTGGAGGTGCGCGCCACGTTCAAGGCGTCGCGCGTGGGCACGATCGCCGGCTCGTACGTGGCGGAGGGCACGGTGCGGCGCGGGGCCCAGTCGCGGCTGGTGCGCGACGGGACGGTCATCTACGACGGGCGCATCGCGTCACTGCGGCGCTTCAAGGACGACGTCCGCGAGGTCACCGCCGGGATGGAGTGCGGAATCGTGCTCGAGAACTACCCCGACGTGAAGGAGGGGGACGTGATCGAGGTCTACGAGACGAAGCAGGTGGAGCAGACTCTGTCTTAGTGGCCTACGTCTGCCTCCTCGAAATCCATCTGCACTTCCCCACGAACGGCAGCCTGAAGGGCAAGCGCAAGGAGTTGTCGATGCTGAAGGCGCAGCTCCAGCGCCGCTTCGGGGCGTCGGTGGCGGAGACCGACCACCACGACCTGTGGCAGCGCTCGACCCTCACCGCGGCGATCGTGGGCCGGAACGCCGGGCAGCTGAGGGAACACGGCGCGGGCGTCGAACGCTACGTACTGGGCATATATCCCGACGGCGCGCGCGTGGAGATCCAATTGGTTTCGACAGAGGACCTTTTACTACAGTGACAGTGGACCGCATGCGCAGGGTGAACGAGGCGGTGCGCGAAGTTCTCTCCGCACGCATCGCCGAAGGACTCAACGACCCGCGCATAGGATTCGTGACTTTGACCTCAGTCGAGACAAGCCCAGACCTTCGCCACGCCCGCGTGTTCGTGAGCGTCCTCGGCAGCGACGCCGAGCGCGCCGACACGCTGGCCGGCCTGGCGTCCGCGCACGGGGTACTTCAGCAGAGCATCGCGCGCGAATTGCGCATGAAACGGACGCCGACCCTGGAATTCGTGTTCGACGAGTCGATAGACAGAGGTATGCGCATCTCCCAGCTCCTGGACGACGCATGAGCGTCGCGACCGAACAGGAACAGGTGGTTGCGGAGCTGCGGGCGGCGGACAAGCTGCTCCTGACGACCCACGAGAACCCGGACGGCGACGCGCTCGGCTCCCTGCTCGCTATGCACTGGGTCCTCGAGCAGCTCGGCAAGGACAGCCTCATGTTCATGTCGCCGGACGAGTTCCCGCTGCCGTGGGAGTACCGCTCCTGGACCTTCGACAAGCGCCTGGTTGGCGAGCCGCCCGAGGACGTAGCCGAGCGCACGATCGTGTTCCTCGACTGCGGCAACATCGACCGCATGCCCGTGGACTTCCTGCAGGGCGACGGGCTCCACATCCTCAACATCGACCACCACCACGACAACACTCGCTTCGGCACGGTCAACCTGGTCTGCTCCGTGGCCTCGTCGACCGCGGAGATGGTGTGGCGGATCGCCAAGGAGCTGGGCGCGGAGATCACGCCGCAGATCGCGGACGCGCTCTACACGGGGCTCGTGACGGACACCGGCCGGTTCATGTACGAGAACACCACGCCGGTGGCCCACCGGATGGCGGCCGAGCTGATCGAGGCGGGGGTGGAGCCGCACCAGGTCTACCGCCGCCTGTACGAGAACCTGCCCTTCCGCCGCGTGCAGCTGCTTCAGCGGGCCCTGTCGAGCGTGGAGCGCTTCGACGGCGGCGCGATCACGATCGCCCATCTCGTCAAGGACGACTACGAGCAGACCGGCGCGTTCGAGACCGACTCGGAGGGTGTGGTCGACCACATGCGCGCCGTGGAGGGCACGGCGGTGGCGGTGCTGGTGCGGGAGCTGCTCTCCGAGGACCGGCACGGCATGCGGAAGGTGAGCCTGCGCGCCACAGACCGCCGCGTGGACGTGTCGCGCATCGCGCGGGCCTTCGGCGGCGGCGGGCACCCGCAGGCGGCAGGGTTCTCTACCGAGCTGCCCTATCCGGGGCTCGTGGAGCGGCTGCGCGAGCTCGTCAGCGAGCAGCTGTCCGGCTGAGCCTTGGTCCAGGCCGGGGTCCTGCTCCGCGCAAAGCCGGCCGGGGTGACCTCGCACGACGTGGTGGCCGAGGTGCGCCGCTCCCTGCCGCGCGGCACCAAGGTGGGCCACGCCGGCACGCTCGACCCGTTCGCCACCGGCCTGCTGCTGGTGCTGGTCGGGCGCGCCACGCGGGCCCAGCGCTTCCTGATGGGGCTGCCGAAGACCTACCGCGCGGTGGCACGGCTTGGGTGGATCTCGGACACCGGCGACCGCGACGGAGAGCTCGTGGAGACCGGCCGCGTGCCGGAGCGGCCCTCGATTCCCGTCGGCGACCAGCTGCAGCGCCCGCCGGCCTACTCGGCGGTGAAGCTGGGCGGCCGGCGGGCCTACGAGCTGGCGCGGGCGGGGGTGGAGGTGGAGACGAAGGCGCGTCCGGTGACCGTCTACCGCGCCGAGCTGCTCTGGCACGAGGGTGAGCGAGCGGCGTTCGAGATCGAATGCTCGGCCGGGACCTACGTGCGCACGCTGATCGCGGACCTCGGTGACGCCTACTGCGAGGAGCTCGAGCGGACCGCGATCGGCCCGTTCCGCGTGGAGGACGCGGATCCCGAGCGGGTCGTACCGCTCGGGGAGGCGCTCGCCTTCCTGCCGGAGCGTCCGCTCGACGAAGCCGAGGCGGCGGCCGTGCGGCACGGGCGGCGGGTCGCGGCGCGGGGCGACGAGGGCAGGGAGGTGCGGCTCGTGCGCGGCGGCGAGCTGGTCGCCATCGCGGAGCCGCGCGGTGACGAGCTGCAGCCCGTCGTAGTGTTCGCGCCCGCATGAGGGTCGTCAAGCTTCCCGAGGTCGAGCCGGGCTCGGGCCCGCGCAGCGTCGCGATCGGCACCTTCGACGGCGTCCATCTGGGGCACCGGGAGGTCATCCGCGGCAGCGACACGGTGCTCACGTTCGACCCGCATCCGCTGTCGGTGATCCACCCGGAGGCGACGCCCAAGCTGCTCAACCCGTTCCCCGTCAAGCGCGACCTGATCGAGAGGCTGGGGGTGGAGGAGCTCGTCGTCATACCGTTCGACAAGGGGTTCTCCGAGCAGAGCGCGGAGGAGTTCGTGCAGGACGTGCTGATCGGGCGGCTGGGCGCCGAGCGCGTGTCGGTGGGGGAGAACTTCCGCTTCGGCAAGGGGGCCAAGGGCACCGCGGACTTCCTGCGCTCCCACGAGGAGTTCGAGACGCGCGTGACGCCGCTGGTGGAGGTGGCGGGCGAGACGGTCTCCTCGACCCAGATCCGCGGCCTGGTGGCCGCCGGCGAGGTGAAGGAGGCGGCGGAGTTCCTGGGCGGCCCGTTCCTCTTCGAGGGCGAGGTGGTGGAGGGGGACAGGCGTGGCCGCACGCTCGGGATGCCGACCGCCAACCTGGTGCCCGACGACGCCTTCGTGCACCCCGGCCACGGCGTCTACGCGGCGGAGGCGAACGGCCACGCCGCGGCCGTGAACGTAGGGGTGCGTCCGACGTTCGACACGGGCCGCGGCTTACTGGTGGAGGCTCACCTGATCGACTTCGACGGCGACATCTACGGCGAGACCCTGCGTATCGCGTTCCTGGAGCGCCTGAGAGGCGAGAAGCGCTTCGAGACAGTGGACGCCCTGGTGGACCAGATGAACCGCGACGTCGAGCAGGCGCGGCAAGTAGCCGGAAACCCCTGAGGGTCAGACCCCTTGAGTCGCCCCCACTTAAGGGGTCTGACCCCTTAAGTCGTTCGCGCTTAGGGGGTCTGACCCCCTTGGGGGGGCGAGCTGTCGGTCGTCGATGCTCCGTCTGGTATGCCACGGACGCATCGCGCCGAGGTAGAGGGCGGCGTTCATCATTTGTTCGCTCGAGGGAACGATCGCCGCGAGATCTATCTGGATGACCTCGACCGGGAGGTCTATCTCGCGATGCTGGCGCGGGTGACTCGGCGCATGAGGTGGCACTGCTTGGCCTACTGCCTGATGCCTAATCACGTTCATCTGCTGGTCGAAACTCCGGAGGCGAATCTCGGGGCGGGCATGCAACGCCTCCACGGCGACTACGCCCAAACCTTCAACGAGCGCCACGGCCGCTGTGGGCATGTCTTCCAGGGCCGCTATGGCTCGGTTCCCATGGCGACGGACGAGCAGCTGTGGCACGTGGTGGGGTACATCGCTCTCAACCCCGTCAGGGCCGGGCTGTGTGGGCGGCCGGAGGAGTGGCCCTGGAGCAGCCATGCGGCCACGCTCGACGGAGGAGGCCGGCATGCGTGGCTCGACGTCCGCCGCCTCCTCTCGCACTTCGAAGGGCTCGGAGGCGATGCGCGCCGCGCCTACGCCGCCGTGACCGAGATCGGCGACGTCCGGCAGCCTGCTGCTACGGTTTCCCGCCGATGACGTTGACAGCCGACAGGAAGCGCGAGATCGTCGCCCGGCACGGGCGCGGCGATGGCGACACCGGGTCCACCGAGGTCCAGGTCGCGCTGCTGACCGCGCGCATCAACGAGCTGACCGAGCACCTCCGCGAACACAAGAAGGACCATCACTCGCGCCGCGGGCTGCTGATGCTGGTCGGCAAGCGCCGCAGGCTGCTCAAGTACCTCCAGAAGAGCGACATCGACCGCTACCGGGCCCTGATCCAGGAGCTCGGGCTCCGCCGGTGATCGAGCCGGGCGCCGAAGCCCCGGCCTTCACGCTCCCGGATCAGGACGGAAAGAAGGTCTCGCTCGCGGACCTCCGCGGTTCCCGGGTCCTCCTCGTCTTCTATCCCGCGGACTTCAGCCCCGTCTGCACGGACCAGCTGAGCGTCTATCAGGAGGTCCTCGGCGAGCTGGAGGAGCGCGGCGCGAAGCTGCTCGGGATATCGGTGGACGGCGCGTTCTGCCACCGCGCCTTCCGCAGCCACCTGAACCTGGAGTTCCCGTTGCTGGCCGACTTCCATCCGAAGGGTGAGGTGGCCAGGGCCTACGACGTCTGGTCTGACGAATACGGCGTGTCCGGACGCGCCCTCGTGCTGGTGGACGGCGATGGGAAGGTGGAATGGGCCTACCAGTCCCCGCCGCTCGAGGTGCCGGGGGCCAACCTCATCTTTGACGCGCTGGACCAGCGCACCGCCGCCTGAGCCCGGCCCGGACGACCACGTCCGCGGCGAGGGGCCGGTGGTGATCGAGTACGCCGACCTCGAGTGCCCCTACTGCGCCCGCGCGCACCTGATCCTCAAGGAGCTTCCCGTGCAGCGGGTGTTCCGCCACTTCCCGGTCATCTCGAAGCACCCGCGCGCCCGGGTGCTCGCCGCGGCGGCCGAGGCGGCCGGGCTACAGGGCCGCTTCTGGCAGATGCACGACTCGCTCCTCGAGGACCAGGGACACCTCGACGACCCCCACCTGTGGCGCCGCGCCCGCGACCTCGGCCTTGACCTCGATCGCTTCGAGGCCGACCGCCGCTCGGACGCCGTGGCGGCGCGCGTGGAGCATGACTTCCGCAGCGGCATCCGCGCGGGCGTGACCACCACGCCTACGCAGTTCGCCTTCGGCGGCTCGCATCCCGGCGTACCCGGCCCCGAGCTCGTCGAGCGGCTCCGCCGGCCGGACTGATTCGGCCGCAAGTTCCGGCGCCCGGCGACGTTCCAGCAGGTCACAGCGGAGGGCGCGCGGGGCGCCCTTCCCGATTGACCAGGGGGATTCTCCGGAATGAGACGTTTCCTGTCGGCCGCGGCACTCGCAGGTCTCTTTGCCATCGCGGGCGCGGCGCCGGCCGCGGCGGCGGACCTGCTTCGCACGAACCTGAGCGTGGGGAGCGCCGTCGATCGCTCCTGCACCCAGAAGCAGCTGAGCGGTGGCTCGGGCTTCGCGCAGCGGTCGGTCGTCATGCCGTCGGCGGGAGCGGTCACGGCTCGCCTGACCGCCGCGAGCGGCGATTGGGACCTCGCGGTCTTCGAGGCCGATACCGGCCAGGTCGTGGCCGGGTCCGCCTTCAGCGGCTCCCGTGAGATCGCCTCGGGCTTCGCCATCGCCGGCGAGCGCCTCGTCGTGCAGGCCTGCCGCCTGTCGGGGAGCGCCTCGAGCGCCGGCCTGAGCGTGCAGTCGGCCGCGGTCGACACCACGAGCGTCGAGCGCGCGCAGCTCGTGCGCGTGTCCACGCCGACGCTCGAGCGTCGCAACGAGCTCGTCGACCTCGGGCTCGACAGCACCGAGCACGGCGGCCCTGGCTACCTGGAGGTCGTGCTGCACGGCGCGGCCGACGCAACCCGGCTGAGGGAGGCCGGCTTCCAGTGGACGGTCGAGGTTCCCGACCTCGCCCTGGCCGCGAAGCAGGATCGCGCGGCCGACATGCGCTTCGCGGCCGCCACGGCCGCCAGCGAGTTCCCGAGCGGGCAGGACACCTACCGGCGCCTGTTCGACTACAGCGAGGACATGAAGCGCCTCGCCCGCGAGCACCCGGACATCGCCAGGAGCATCACGCTCAACAACCTCACGTACGAGGGGCGGCCGGTCGAGGGCATCGAGATCGCCACGAACCCGAACGCGCGGGACGGCCGGCCGGTGTTCCTCCAGCTCGGCGTGCATCACTCGCGCGAGTGGCCCTCGGGCGAGCACGCCATGGAGTGGGCCTACGAGCTCATCGTCGGCTACCGCAACGGTGACCCCCGCGTCCGCCGCCTTCTGCACGACACCCGCACGATCGTCGTGCCGATCGTGAACCCGGACGGCTTCAACGCCTCGCGCGAGGCCGGCCAGCTCTACATGAACGGCGACGGCGCCGACACCGATCTCGACGGCAGCGGCGACATCTCGGACCCCGAGTTCATCCTCGCCGCGGCCACACACCCGAACGAGTACCGGCGCAAGAACTGCCGCTTCCCCGCCGGTGAGGGAGGCAGCTGCGCCCAGCCCTCCACCGGCATCGTGGGCTTCGGCGTCGACCCGAACCGCAACTACGGCGCCTTCTGGGGCGGCCCGGGCTCCGACTCGAACCCGCTGACCCAGACGTACCGCGGCCCGGCGCCGTTCTCCGAGCCAGAGACCCAGAACATCCGCGAGCTCATCTCGGCCCGTCAGGTGACCACGCTGATCACGAACCACACGTTCTCGAACCTCGTGCTGCGCCCGCCCGGCCTCGCGTCGCAGGGCCTCGCGCCCGACGAGGCCGCGCTCAAGGCGCTCGGCGACTCGATGGCCGCCGAGAACGGCTACGAGAGCATGTATGGCTGGCAGCTCTACGACACCACCGGCACGACCGAGGACTGGTCCTATTCGGCCACCGGCGGCTTTGGCTACACCTTCGAGATCGGCGACCTGGGCTTCCATCCGCCGTTCGCGGAGACGCTCGCCGAGTGGAACGGCACGACCGACGACGCCACGGGCGGCGGCAACCGCGCCGCGTACTACAAGGCGCACGAGAACGCGGCCGCGCCGAGCGCGCACTCGGTGCTGGCCGGGCAGGCGCCGCCGAACGCCGTGCTGCGGCTGACGAAGACGTTCGAGACGCCGACCTACGACGGCTCGACGTTCACGGACACCCTGAACACCACGATGCAGGTGGGCGCGAACGGCGTCTTCGAGTGGCACACCAACCCGTCGACGCGCCCGCTCCTTCGCAAGGAGAGCGGCCGGCCCGCCACCGGCGATCCGAGCCCGCCACAGCAGTTCTCCTCGCGTGGCGGGACGGTGCCGTGCGCGAACTTCGACACGCCACCCGAGACGTGCTACGAGGACCACCTGATCTCGGTCCCGAGCGGGGCTGGCATCGACAACGCCAAGGCGACGTTCCGGATCGAGTGGCCAACGCCCGCGAGCGACTGGGACATGAAGGTCTACCAGGCGGACGCCGGCGGGAACGCGACCGGCGAGCCGGTGGCGACGTCAGGCCAGGGCACGACGAACTTCGAGGAGACGGGCGTGAACGAGCCCGCCGGGAGCTACGTCGTGCGCGTGATCAACTACGCGGCGGTCGAGCCCTGGTCCGGCGAGGTCACCTACTCGGGTCCGGATCCCTTCGGGGACGAGACGTGGACGCTCTTCTGCGAGCAGCCCGAGGGGACCATTCGGTCGGCCCGGCAGGTGTTCGTCGACCGCGGCGAGCGGCGCACGCTCGACCTCCGGAACGACTGCAGGATCCAGCGTTAGGACTGGCAGGGCGCGTACTTCCGTTGTGGGCCCGCTGCTAGCCTAGGGCGGGTTCGCAACGGAACGGACGAAAGCCATGCGGCCAACCGGAGGCCGCTGAAAGGACACACATGACTGACGTGACCCGCGTCTCGCTCGAGGTCGGCGGTACCGAGATCGAGTTCGAGACCGGAAAGCTCGCCAAGCAGGCGAGCGGCTCCGTGGTCGTGACGGCGGGGGAGACGAAGGTGCTCTGCACCGCGACGGCGGGGAACCTCCGCGACGTCGACTTCCTGCCGCTCACCGTCGACGTGGAGGAGCGCATGTACGCCGCGGGCAAGATCCCCGGCAGCTTCTTCCGCCGCGAGGGCCGCGCCGGCGAGAAGGCCACCCTCACCGCACGCATGATCGACCGGCCCCTGCGCCCGCTCTTCCCGAAGGGCTGGCGGCGCGAGACCCAGCTGGTCTCCATCCCGATGTCGGTAGATCACGAGCACCCCTACGACGTCCTCGCGATGAACGGCGCCAGCGCCGCGCTGATGGTGTCGGACATCCCCTTCCCGGCGCCCGTGGGCGCCGTGCGCATCGGCCAGGACGCCGAGGGCAACTTCCTCGTCAACCCCGACGAGGAGTGGCTGCTCGAGTCGCCGCTCGACCTGGTGGTCGCCGGCACCGAGGAGGCCATCCTGATGGTCGAGGCGGGCGCCAACGAGATCACCGAGGCCGAGGTGCTCGACGCCCTCGACATCGCCCACTCCGCGATCAAGGAGCTCTGCCAGGCCCAGCACGATCTGCGCCGCCAGGCAGGCAAGGACAAGGACGAGGTCACCGCGCCAGAGGTGGACGAGGGCATCGCCACCGAGCTGCGCGAGCGCTTCGGCGCCGCGCTCGACGAGGCCACGCAGGTGGCCGACAAGCTCGAGCGCCAGGACGCCACCGCGCGGGTCGAGGAGGAGTCGCTCGAGGCGCTCTCCGGCGATCCCGAGGCCGAGGACCACCCGGAGCGCCGGGCCGCCGTCCAGCTCGCCTTCGACAAGCTCGAGAAGGACATCATCCGCAAGCGCATCGCCGTCGACAAGAAGCGTCCCGACGGCCGCGCCGCCGAGGAGATCCGCGACATCTGGATCGAGGTGGGGGTGGCGCCGCGCACGCACGGCTCCGCGATCTTCACCCGCGGCCAGACGCAGGCCTTCTCGGTCGCCGCGCTCGGCACCACGCGCGACGAGATGCGGCTCGACACGCTCGGCCTGCAGGAGGCCAAGCACTACTTCCACCACTACAACTTCCCGCCGTTCTCGGTCGGGGAGGCCGGGTTCATGCGCGGGCCGAAGCGCCGCGACATCGGCCACGGCGCGCTCGCCGAGCGGGCCCTGGTGCCGGTGGTGCCGTCGATCGACGACTTCCCGTACACGATCCGGGTGGTGTCGGACATCCTCGAGTCGAACGGCTCGTCCTCGATGGCCTCGGTGTGCGGCTCCTCGCTGTCGCTGATGGACGCCGGGGTGCCGCTCAAGGCGCCGGTGGCCGGCGTGGCGATGGGCCTCATCAAGGAGAGCGACGACTACATCGTCCTGACCGACATCGCCGGCGTGGAGGACCACCTCGGCGACATGGACTTCAAGGTCGCCGGCACCTCCGAGGGCATCACCGCCCTGCAGATGGACATCAAGATCACCGGCGTGACGTTCGACATCCTGCGCGACGCGCTGTCGCAGGCCAGGGACGCCCGCATGACGATCCTCGGCAAGATGAACGACGCCATCTCCGAGCCGCGCTCGGAGCTGTCGCAGTACGCGCCGCGGATCAGCGCCATCCAGATCGACACCGACAAGATCGGCGCGGTGATCGGCAAGGGCGGCGAGACGATCCGCGCGCTCAGCGAGGAGTTCGACGCCCAGATCGACATCGACGACGACGGCACGGTGCGCATCTACGCCCAGACCGGCGAGCAGGGCGACGCCCTGGTGGACCGGATCCGCTCGATGACCAAGGAGGTCGAGGTCGGCGACGAGTTCACCGGCAAGGTGGTCAAGACGACCACGTTCGGTGCCTTCGTCGAGCTCGCCAAGGGCACCGACGGGCTGCTGCACATCTCCAACATCGCGCCGGGCCAGCGGCCCAACACGGTCGAGGAGGTCGTCAACCGCGGCGACGAGCTGCACGTCAAGGTGGTCGAGGTCGACCGCGAGCGGGGCCGCATCGGCCTGCGCCTCGCCGAGGACCCGGAGATCGCCGGGAAGTCGGCCGAGGAGCTGGCCGCGATGGGCACCGGCGACAAGGGCGGCAGGGGAGACCGCGGCGACCGCGGCAACGGACGCGGGCGGCGCCCGCGCGACCGTGACCGCCGCCCGCGCGAGCGGGACCGCGACCGGCCGCGCGAGCGCGAGCGCACCGAGTGAGCACCGAGCCGGCCCGGCTCACCACGCTCGACTCGGGGCTTCGAGTCGTCACCGAGGCAATGCCCTCGGTGCGCTCGATCGCGCTGGGGATGTGGATCCGGGCCGGTTCTCGCGACGAGGGTGCCGAGCAGGCGGGCATCTCGCACTTCCTCGAGCACCTGCTGTTCAAGGGCACGGAGCGCTTCAGCTCGCGCGAGATCGACGAGGCGTTCGACGCGATGGGGGCGGAGGTCAACGCCGGCACCGGCAAGGAGACGACCTCCGTCTACTCGCGCTTCCTCGACGGCCACCTGGAGCGCGCCTTCGACGTGCTCCAGGACATGGTGCTGCGCCCGGCGTACCCGGACGTCGACTCCGAGCGCGAGGTGGTGATCGAGGAGATCGCCATGTACGAGGACGAGCCGTCCGACAAGGTCCATGACGTGCTTGCCGCGGCGGTGTTCGGCCAGCACCCGCTCGGCCGGCCGATCATCGGCCGCGCCGAGGTGATCTCCTCGGTGCCGGTGCCGCAGATCTCCGAGTGGCACGACGCCCGCTACGTGCCGGGCAACATGGTCGTGGCGGCCGCCGGGAACCTCGACCACGACGCGATCGTGGAGCTGGTGGACAGCACCCTCCCGGCCACGGGAGCGCCGTCTCCGGTCGCCGCCGGCGCGCCCAACGGGGACGCGCCCGTGCTGCGCTTCCACGCCAAGGAGACCGAGCAGTACCACATCTGCCTCGGCGCCCAGGGGATGCCGCGCGCGGACGAGCGGCGCTTCGCGCTGCGGGTGCTCGACACGATCCTGGGCGGCTCGACCTCGTCGAGGCTGTTCCAGGAGGTGCGCGAGAAGCACGGCCTCGCCTACTCGGTCTACTCGTACGCCAACCACTACATCGACTCGGGCCAGGTCGGCCTGTACGTGGGTACGCGGCCCGACCGCGTGGCCGACGCCATGCGGGTGATCGGCGCCGAGCTGCAGAGGCTGCAGCGGGACGGCGTGACCGACGACGAGCTGGAGCTGGCGCGGGAGAACGTGAAGGGCCGCACCGTGCTGTCGATGGAGTCCACGCTCACCCGCATGAACCGCCTCGGAAGCTCGCTGCTGATGGGCGTGCCGCTGCTCACCGTCGACGAGGTGCTGGCGGCGTTCGACGCCGTCACGCTCGACGACCTGGTCGATCTCGCCCGCGACCTGTGGGCCCCGGAGCGCCTGTCGGCGGCCGGCGTGGGCAGCGACGAGGCCGTCTTCCGGGCCGCGCTCGAGGCGGTGTCGCCGGCGCTGGCAGAAGCGGCTTGATCAACGTCGCCGTGTCGGGCGCCGCGGGGCGCATGGGGGAGACCGTGTGCGAGGCGGTGGAGCACGCCGATGACATGGCCCTGGTGGGCCGCGCCGATCCGCTTCTCGACACGGCCCTCGCCGACGTGGTCGGGGACGCGGACGTGGTCGTGGATTTCTCCACCCCCGACTCCGCGGCCGGGAACGCCCGGCTCTGCCTCGAGGCCGGAGTGCACTGCGTGGTCGGTACGACCGGGGCTGACTTCTCGGGCCTCGAAGGGGTGGGCACCGGAAATCTCTTCGTCGCCCCGAACTTCGCGATCGGGGCGGTGCTGATGATGCAGTTCGCCCAGCAGGCCGCGCAGCACATGCCGGAATGCGAGATCGTGGAGCTGCACCACGACCGCAAGGTCGACGCTCCCTCCGGCACCGCCGCGCGCACCGCCGACCTGGTCCGCGAGGCGGGCGGCAACGTGCACGAGCCGATCCACTCGGTGCGCCTTCCCGGACTGGTGGCGCACCAGGAGGTCATCTTCGGCGGACCGGGCCAGACGCTGACGATCCGCCACGACTCGATCGACCGCCAGTCGTTCATGCCGGGGGTGCTGCTCGCCGTGCGGAAGGTGGGGTCGCTGGAGCGCTCGCCGACGATCGGGCTGGAGCATTTGCTTTGAAGCTGCTGGGCCTCGCCGCCGTCGTTGCGGCCGTCATCGTGGCCGGCGCCATAGTGATCAGTCAGGGTGGGGCGGAGGACGAGGAGACCTCGTCGCCGCCTCGCGTGGAGCGCATCCCCCAGGACGGCATCTGGCTCGGCGATCCGAACGCGCCCGCGACGCTGATCGAGTTCGCCGACCTTCAATGCCCCTTCTGTGCCGAGTTCGCCAACGACGAGCTGCCAGGGGTGATCGACGAGTACGTCCGTGACGGGCGCCTGCGCTTGGAGCTCCGGCTCCTGGCCTTCATCGGGCGGGACTCCTTCCGGGCCCGGGAGGTGGCCCACGCGGCCGCGTTGCAGAACCGGATGTGGGGCTTCACCGAGCGCTTCTACCGCAACCAGGGGGCGGAGAACTCGGGCTACGCCACGGATGAGTTCATGCAGCGGCTCGCGCGCCAGACCCCCGGGCTCGACGTCCAGCAGCTCGAGTCCGACCTGGGCAGCCAGGAGGCCGAAGCTTTGTCGCGCGAGGCCGACATGCTGGGTCGCAGGCTGGACGTGCCGGGCACCCCCGCCTTCTACCTGGTTCGCGACGGCGGCCGTCCCGAGCCGATCGAGATCGACCAGCTCGGCGAGGCGCTCCGGGGCGGATGAGCGAACGCCGGCTGCGCATCGCCGTCGCGGCGCTGTCGCTGGCCGGGCTGGGGGTCGCGGGCTACCTGACCTGGGTGCACTACGCCGACCTCGATCCGATCTGCGCGGGCGGGTCGGGAGGCTGCGAGAAGGTGCAGAGCTCCGATTACGCCGAGCTGGCCGGCGTGCCGGTCGCTCTGCTGGGGCTGATCGGCTACGGCGCGATCCTGGCCTCGCTGGCCGTGCCGGGCGAGGCCGGCCGCTTCACCGGAGCGCTGCTGGCGCTGGCGGGGTTCGGGTTCAGCGCCTGGCTCACCTACGTCGAGCTGTTCGAGATCGACGCGATCTGCCAGTGGTGCGTGGCCAGCGCGGTGATCATGACCGCGCTGGCGGTGGTCACGTCGCTGCGCTTCGCGGCGCCTCGCCCAGCCGGAAGCGGGCATCGCCGAAGCTGACCCGGTCGCCGGGGCCGACCTCGGCCTCGTCCAACAGGCGCGCGCCGTTCACCCGGGTCCCGTTGCGGGAGCCGAGGTCGCGAAGCACCCAGCGAGCGCCCTCGCGCCGGAGCTCCGCATGGCGACGGGACACGCTCGGCTCGGCGAGGACGCAGTCGCACTCGCGCGAGCGGCCGAGAGTGAGGCTGCCCTCCGCCTCGGGGAGGGCGAGGACGGGCACGTGCGGCCGCTGCCAGGCCGCCTTCAGGTCGCGGTCCAGGGTCGAGAACCAGGCGACGGCCCGCATCACGGCCCGCCGCGTCGCGCCGGGCGGCCTCAGATCGGCCACGACGGCGTCGAGCTCGCCGCGGCTCCTGGCGGTCAGGGTGCGCTCGATGCGGTCGGCGAAGGTGTCGGTCGAGAGGCGTCCCTCGACGGCTCCGGCGCGCAGCACCTGCGCTATCCGGGCCCGATCGGCTTCCGATGGGCGAAGAGGGAGGGGGGTCGAAGGATCGCCCGCCATCCTCGAATCGTAGCCCGTCCCTGCGAGCGGCCGGCAGGTCTCAGGCCGCCGTACCGCTCCGCAGCGCCCGCGGCACCACGAAGCGGATCCCGCTGCGCTCGTCGTCGATCGAGCAGGTCTTGTTGTCGATCAGGCCCAGCCGCTTCGCGTAGGGGACGAGGGCCATCTGGTTGAGGTATCCCTCGTGTCCCCGTTTCCGGGTGATCATCCACAGGTAGCCGGTGTCGCGCAGGCGGGGCCGGTAGCGGACCAGCGCCTCCTTGGCCTCGTCCTCGGACTCCACCAGGACGATCGCGCCGTCCAGCTCGCCGGAGCGCACCAGGCCGCGGCCGATCGCCTCCTTGACGTCGCGCCGCAGCCCCGGGCCCACGTCGCCGGCGACCTCGACGCGCTGGTCGGGTCTCACACCGAGCTTCTCGATCGCCGTCCTGTGGCTGTAGTCGCGTTCCGTCGCCATGGCGGAGACGGAATTCTGCCATTTGCAGGCGGCGTTCCGGAAGGGCCGTTGCACGCGGTACCCTCCTGGCCGGACGAGCCAGGCAGAGGAGGAACCGATGGGCTTCATGGACAAGGCCAAGAAGCTCGCCGAGCAGGCACAGCAGAAGCTCGACGAGGCGCAGAAGAACTTCAGCCAGAGCGGATCGCCGCAAGCGCAGCCGGGCGAGGGGGGTTCCCGCTACGACGAGCACGGCCGGCCGATCCAGGACGCGCCGCCCGCCGGCGCAACGCCGCCACCCGCCGCCGACCCGGCGGCGCCGATCGCCGACCCGACCGCACCGGCACCGGCCGAGCCCACCGCACCAGCGCCGCCCGGACCGTCCGCGGACACGCCGGCGAGCCCCGCGGCGCCGGCCGCGCCGACGGGCGACGCCCCCGCGCCGCCCCCGGAGGGCGAGCCGGCCGAGACCGAGCTCCGGCCGGCGGAGCCCGAGTCGGGCGGGGGGCCCAACCAGGCCCCCGATCCCTTCAAGCCGCTCCAGCAGTGACCGCCCGCTTCGGCCGCGACATGCGCATCGGGGGCATCCTCACCGCGATGGTCACCCCGTTCGACCGGGACGGGGCGCTCGACGAGGACGCCGCCGTCCGGCTCATGCACCACCTCCTCGAGAACGGCTCGGACGGCCTGGTGCTGGCCGGCACCACCGGCGAGGGGGCCACGCTCACCGACGAGGAGAAGTTCCGGCTCTGGGAGCTCGGTGCGGCCGAGAGCGGCGACGCGCCCGTGATCGCCGGGACCGGCACCTACGACACACGCCACAGCGTCCACCTCACCGAGCGCGCCACCGAGATCGGCGTGGACGCCGTACTGGTGGTCACGCCCTACTACGTGCGCCCCAACCGGCGCGGGATCAAGGCCCACTTCGAGGCCGTGGCGGGCGCCACCGACCGGCCGGTCGTCCTCTACAACATCCCCAGCCGCACCGCCACGGACATGCCCAACGACCTCCTTGCCGAGCTCGCCCAGATCGACAACGTGGCCGCCGTGAAGCAGGCCCGCTACGAGGACATGCAGCCAATCGAGGGGATGAACCTCCTGGCCGGGAACGACGACATCCTGGCCAAGGTGATGGACCTGGGCGGCACCGGCGGCATCCTGGTCGCCTCGCACCTGGTCGGCCGCGAGATGCGCCGCATCGTCGACGAGCCCGAGCGCCGTCACGAGATCGAGGACGGGCTGCGGGACCTCTACCGGGCGCTCACGGTCACCACGAACCCGATTCCGGTGAAGACCGCGATGAACCTGACCGGCCACGAGGTCGGTGGCTTCCGCCTGCCGCTCGTGGACGCGACGGACGAGGAGACCGCGGTCATCAGAGAGGCCCTCGAGCGCCACAAGCTCCTCGCGGCGGTTTGAGCACCCTGCGCGTCCTGCCGCTCGGCGGGCTCGGAGAGATCGGCAAGAACATGACCGTCGTCGAGTACGGCGGTCGCATCGTGGTGGTCGACACCGGGCTGGCGTTCCCGGCGCCCGACCAGCTCGGCATCGACCTCGTGCTCCCGGACTTCGCCTACCTGCGCGAGCGCGCCGGCGACATCGAGGCCATCGTCCTCACCCATGGCCACGAGGACCACGTGGGGGCGCTCCCGTTCGTGCTGCGCGAGCTCCACCAGGCCCCGCCGATCTACGGGGGCCCGCTCACCGCCGCCATGGTCCGCTCCAAGCTCGACGAGCACCGCCTCAAGGACGTGAACGTCACGGACGTGCTCGCCACGCAGACCTTCGACGCCGGCCCCTTCTCGGTCGAGATGGTGAAGATGGCCCACTCCATCCCCGACTCCTTCGGCGTGGCGCTCACCTGCGAGCTCGGCACCACCCTCGTCACCGGGGACTACAAGTTCGACCAGACCCCGGTGGACGGCGTGCCGGCAGACGTCTCACGGCTCGCCGAGCTGGGCCGCGAGGGGCTCCTGCTCCTGTGCGGCGACTCCACCAACGCCGACCGCCCCGGGATGTCGCCGTCCGAGTCGAGTGTGGGGCCGAGGCTGCAGGAGGTGTTCTCGCGCTGCAAGGGCCGGATCGTGGTCACCTGCTTCGCATCGAACATCCATCGCGTGCAGCAGGTCGTGGACGCCGCCGCGGTGCTCGACCGGCGGGTGTCGCTGGTGGGCCGCTCGATGCGCAAGAACGTGAACATCGGACGCATGCTCGGCCACATCGACGTGCCCGAGGGCATCCTCGTCGGGGCCAAGGAGATCGAGGACTTCCCGGACGAGAAGCTCGTCGTGATCTCCACCGGCAGCCAGGGCGAGCCGCTGTCGGCCCTGCGGCGCATGGCCCACGCCGACCATCCCCAGGTCGAGCTCCACAGCGGTGACACGGTGATCTTCTCCGCCACGCCGATCCCGGGGAACGAGCGCGCCGTGAACGAGACCATCGACCGCATCTACCGCCTCGGCGCCGACGTGATCACCCCGCGCGACGTGGCCGTGCACGCCTCCGGCCACGCCTACGCCGAGGAGCTGAAGCTGATGCTCAACCTCACGAAGCCGCGCTTCGTGCTCCCCGCGCACGGCGACCACCGCCGCCTCCGCCTCCACAGCGAGCTGGCCGAGGCCGTGGGCGTGCCGCCGGGGTCGATCTTCCGCGGGGAGAACGGCCGGCCACTCGAGATCGACGCGTCCGGAGCCCGCTTCGGCGAGCGCGAGCAGGCCGGCATGATCTTCGTGGACGGCGTGGACGTGGGGGACATCGAGGACGTCGCCCTGCGCGATCGCCGCATGCTCTCGGCCGACGGCATCTTCATCGTGGTGGCCACGATCTCGGAGCAGGACGGCCGGTCGGTGGTCCCGCCCGAGATCATCTTCCGCGGCGTGCCGTTCGTCGAGGAGAGCGACGGCTTCGTCGACGACCTGCGCGAGGCGGTGGACGGCTCGCTCGCGCGCTCGGCCGACGAGGAGATCCGGGAGATCGACCTGCTCCAGGCGCACCTGCACGACGACGTTGCGGAGTTCGTCTACGACCGCCTCCGCCGCCGGCCCATGATCCTCCCGGTCGTCGTCGAGGTCTGACGCCGAGGAAGTTGCGGACGAAAGTACTAAAGGTCCGCCCGGGCGCTGCCGAAAACCCCTCCTAACAAGGGTGTTCCAAAGGCAAACCCGTCGCGAGGCGGGGACGCAAAGCAAGAGGTCTCCGTCCGCGGAGATGGCTCGGCTGCCGCCCCCCAAGAGGAGTGATCAGGGCAAACCCGTCGCGAGGCGGGGACGCAAAGCAAGAGGTCTCCGTCCGCGGAGATGGCTCGGCCGCCGCTCCACCAACTCCACACTTGGAACAAGGAGCGCACCTAATGGCCAAGACCAGGAAGATCCTGCTGACGCTTGTGATCGTCGGCGCTGCCGGCGCACTCGCGTCGGTCGGCGTTTTCTCGGCGTTCTCGAGCACCACCTCGAACCCCGGCAACAACTTCGCCGCCGGCACCGTCACGGTTGGCGACAACGACGCCGGCGCGGCGGCGTACGACGTCTCGAACGCCAAGCCGGGCGATTCGGACGAGCGTTGCGTGAAGGTGACCTACGCCGGGTCGCTTTCGTCGACGCTGACCCTCTACCGCAGCGCCTTCAGCGGCGGTACGGGCCTCGACGACTACGTCGACCTCGCCATCACCAAGGGCACCGGCGACCAGGCCGACTGCTCCGACTTCTCGGGCAGCACGTCCGTCTACGCGGGCGAGCTGAAGTCCTTCCCGTCGTCGTTCGGCAGCGGGCTCTCGCTGACCAACGGCTCGGGTAACGCCGCCTGGGGCCAGAACGACGCCGTGACCTACCGGATCCGCGCGACGCTGCAGGACGACAACGCCGCGCAGGGCCTGACGGCCGGCACGCACTCGTTCACCTGGGAGGCGCGCAACAACTAGGCCGGGTCGGTCGGACACGACCCGGGACGGTTGCGATGTCCCGTACACGCAGGATCATCCTGAGCGCTCTGGTGCTCGGCGCCGGCGGCCTCACCGCCGGCGCCGCCACTTTCTCGGCGTTCTCGGCCACCACCGGTAACCCGGGCAACCAGTTCGCTGCGGGAACGGTGGCGCTCGCCGACGACGATGCCGGGGCGGCGCTGGTGTCGCTGCCGGCCAACGCGCGGCCGGGCGATTCCAGCACGCGGTGCATCCGTGTGAGCTACTCGGGCTCGCTCGCGGCGCAGGTGCGGCTGTACGCGAGCGTGAGCGGCGGCCTCGCCGACCACCTCACGCTCACGGTGACTCGCGGCAGCCAGCCCACGCCGTCGTACCCGGCCTGCACCGGCTTCAGCGCCGACAGCGGGAACTACGGCTACGGCGCCAACGGGATCGTCTACCAGGGCAAGCTCTCCGGGCTTCCCGCGGGCTGGGCGGGCGGCGTCGCCGACCCGGCCGCCAGCTGGACGAACGGCGACGCCCGCTCCTACCGCTACACGGTGTCCGTGGACGACACGCCCGCGGCCCAGGGCCTGACGGCCAGCGCCACCTTCTACTGGGAGGCGAGGAACCTGTGAGGCGGGTGGCGCGCACCGCGCTCTCGGTGGTCACGTGGACGGTGGTCGCATGCGCGGCGGCCGTGGCCCTCGCCGTCGGCCTTCCGAACCTGTTCGGCTACAAGAGCTTCACGGTGATGTCGGGCAGCATGGAGCCGGCCATCGGCACGGGCTCCGTGGTGGTGGAGCGCCCGATCATGCCGCGAGAGGCCCGGGTGGGCGACGTCGTCACCTTCAAGGACCCCGAGGGCACCGGAAAGCTGATCACCCACCGGGTGACGCGCGTTCGCGTGAGCGGCGCCACGGCCAGCTTCGTGACCAAGGGCGACGCCAACAACACAGTCGAGCGCTGGAACGTGCCCGCCGACGGCAGCATCGGGCGCGTCGCCTACGACGTGCCCAAGGTCGGCTACGCCATGGTCTACGCGGGCGGCCGCCACGGACGGCTCCTCCTGATCGCGCTGCCGGCGCTTCTGCTCGCTGGGTTCGAGATCGCCCGCATCTGGCGCCCGGAGCGCCCGAAGGGAGCCAAGGGTGGGGCCCCGGCATAGCATCACGATCGCCCTGGTCGCGGTGCTCGTGGCGGGCGTGACCGTCGCCCTGCTCAGCCGCGACACGTTTGCGGCCTTCAGCAGCCAGGCCTCCAACAGCAGCGCCGGGCTCGCCGCCGACGCCGACTGGACCCCGCCGTCGGCGAGCGCCTCCGTGATTGCCAAGGCCGCTGGTGGAGACGCCGGCTACATCAGGGCGGGCGGCACCTACTACGCCTATGCGAACGTCACCGACGGCGGCAACCCGGGAAGCGGCGTGGCGAGCGTGAGCGCCGACGCCGGCTTCGGCGCGCTGGCGCTCGGCTCGGCCGGGGGGCCGTGGACGGTGGACGGCGTCTCCTACAACTATCGCAGCGCGGTTCAGACGCTTCCGGGCGGAACGGCCGCCGGCACGCGCCCGTTCACGGTCAGCTCGACGGACCTCGACACGCCGGCCAACGGCCAGACGCAGAACGGCTTCAGCGTGGTGGTCGACAACACCGGCGCGACCGCCACCGACGTGCAGACCGCGAACGGCGGCAGCATCGTCGGGCGCCCCGAGCAGGGGGACACGGTCACGTTCACCTACAGCGAGCCGGTCGAACGGGTGTCGATCCTGCCTGGTTGGACGGGCGCGACGGCGAATGTGGTGGTGCGCGTCAACCAGGCCAACCCGAGGGACCGCCTGCAGGTCTACGACGCGACCAACACCAGCCTGCTGCTGCTGACGAACGCAACGGGCCTGAACCTGGACCGCAACGACTACGTGACCACCAACCGGACCTTCGGCGCGACCGGCACGCCGTCGACGATGGTGCGCTCCGGCAACTCGATCACGATCACACTCGGCACGCAGAGCGGGGCCGCAACCACCGCGGGCGGGAACGGGACCATGCAGTGGACGCCCTCCGCAACAGTCACCGACCGCGCCGGCAACCCGACCTCGACGACGGCGGTGAACGAGACGGGAGCCGCGGACCCGGAGTTCTAGCCATGTCGCGCCTGCTGACCATCGCCGCCGTCGGGCTCGCGGTCGCCACCGGCCTGGGCACAGCGCCGGCCGAGCGGCCGGTCGAGACGCATGTGGAGCTGGTCGGCGGGACTCTGTCGATGTCGAACTCGAAGGACGGCGGAGCGATCGTGACGGCCGGGGGGATGGCGCCCGGCGACACGCTCGCAGGCGACGTGAGGATCTCAAATACCGGCGATCTCGCGGGCGCGTACTCGCTCTCGCAGTCGAATCTCGCGGACTCGCCCGGTCCGGCCGGCGGCGCTCTTTCGAGCGCGCTCGACGTGCTCGTCCAGGACGTGACGAATCTCGCGGCGCCGGCGACCGTCTACTCGGGCAAGCTCGCCACGATGGGCCCGCGCGACCTCGGGACGTGGGGTCCAGGGGCCGCGCGCACGTACCGCTTCACCGTGTCGCTGCCGGACGGCGGCCCGCCGCCGTCGCCGGTCACGGGTGACAACGCCTACCAGGGCTCGGCCGTGAGCGTGAAGTACGACTGGACCGCCACCGGCGAGGAGCCGGGCGGTGGTGGCGGCGGCAACGGCGGCGGTGGAGGAGGCGGTGGCGGCAACGGCGGTGGTAGCGGGTCGCCACAGACCGCGCCCGACCTGACCGTGACCGGCAAGAAGCGTCAGCGCTTGGTCCGCCAGAAGGGCCTCGTGGTGTTCGCCCGGTGCTCCGCAGCATGCTCCATCAGCGCGAAGGCGAAGGGGAAGAAGGCCGCCAAGAAGGTCAAGCTCTCCACATGGAAGGGCCAGGCGCAGGAGGGAGAGCGCGTGAAGATCAGGCTTCGCCTGTCGAAGAAGCGCGTCAAGGCGGCGAAGAAGGCCCTTCGGCGCGGCCGGAAGCCGACCATGACCGTCACGGTCCGCGCCACGGCCGGCGCAGGGCTCTCCACCGTGCGCCGGCTCAAGGTCTCGGTGCGCTAGCCGATCCGGTCGTCCTTGAAGAGGTCGCCGCGGCCGGTGGTCTTCACGCAGACCACGCCGTTGGCGTTGTTGTCCGCGCCCGACACGTTGAGCGGGTCGAGGGCGGGGATGAAGCCATCCGCACACGGCGTCGGAGGGGCGGCCGAGCCGGCTTGTGGTGCGACGGCGAACGCGGCGGCCACCGCAACCGCGGGCAAGAGGCGACTGATGTTCATGACCCCATTATCGCCTGCCGGTACCGGCCGAAGAAAGCTCAGCCGGCCTCGGCGATCCCGAAGAACCCGCAGTCGTTCGTGGTGCCGAGCACGTCGTTCAGATCCTCGACCGCGAGCGCCTCGACCGTCACAGCCGCGCCGTCCGGGGCTGCGAGGGCGATGACGCCGGCGCCGTCGCCGTCAACCACGAGCGGGGGCACCGCCGTGAAGGTGGAGCGCACCTCGGATTCGGTGCTCGCGGGCACGGCGCGCACCTCCACATTCAGCGGCGCCGCCTGGCAGCGCGCTTCGAGCCTCAGCCCGCCGAAGTTCAGGACCTCCACGAAGCCGCTGCCGTCTTCGGCTACGTGAGTGAACTTCCGCACGCCCACGCCGCCGACGGACCCGGCGGACGTGGCGCTGTCGGCCGTCCCCGCGCTCGGCACCTTCCCGAGCGACGTCTCGCTGACGTCGGCGCCTGTGATGGTGTCGAAGGCCACGTCACGGCCCTGGATCGTGCTGTTGCGGATGTCGAAGCCCCGGACCTCGTTGTTTCGAACGTCGAAGGTCCGCAGCGTGTTGTTGCGCACGTCCTTGCTGCGGATCGTGTTGTTCTTGATCTCGCGGCTGTCGATGAAGCCGGTCGCGACGCCGTAGGACACGCCGCCAAGCGAGACGAACAGGGCGACGCAGGCGATCACGAGCGCCGGCGAGGGCAGCCGGGTCTGGCTGAACTTCACTGAAATCCTCCGGGGTGAGTCGGGGGTCAGGCTTCTCGAGAGGGGAACACGCGAGTCCCCTCATCGGAGCGGACCGGCGCCTCCTCGATGGCGGGCAGCCTAACGAGGAAGCGGGCGCCTCCGCCGGCGGCCTCGGACAGCTCGACTCGCCCGCCGTGGGCGTCCGCGACGGCCCGGACGATCGCCAGCCCCAGACCGCTCCCGCGGCCGCGCCCACCCGACCCGTCGCCGGCGCCGCTGGCAAACCGCTCGAACACACGCTCGCGCAGCTCCGCCGGCACACCCGGGCCGCGGTCGGCCACCTCGAGCACAGCGACGTCGCCGTCGCGCCGTACCGAGACCGTGACCGGGGTGCCGGGAGGCGTGTGGAGGAGGGCGTTCTCGATCAGGTTGCCGGCGAGGCGGTGGAGGTCGTCGGCCACGCCGCTGACCGTCACAGCGCCCTGCACGTCGAGCGACAGCGGGTGGTCCGACGACAGCGCGCCCGCCTCGGCCGCCGCCTCGCGCGCCACGACGCTCAGGTCGACCGGGACGGCGGGCACCTCGCGACCGGCGTCGGCGCGGGCCAGCAGCAGCAGGTCGGCGACGAGCCGGCGCATCCGCCGCGAGGAGCGCAGCGCGGAGTCGGCCATCTCGCGCCGCTCGCCCTCGAGCTCCGACTCGAGCAGCTCCAGATTCGCGAGGATGCTGGTGAGGGGCGTCCGGAGCTCGTGGGATGCGTCCGCCACGAACTCGCGCTGGCGCGCCAGCGTCGCCTCCGTCTCCCCGCGCGCGGCGCTCAGCTCGCGAAGCATGTCCTCGAGCGTGTGGGCCAGGTCGGAGACCTCGTCGTTCGCCCGGGGCTTCGGCAGCGTGATGTCCGGGTCTCGCGTTCGGGCCACCTCGCGCGCCGCCCGCGTGAGGCCGGCGATGGGCCGCATGGCCCGCTGCGCGACGTACAGCCCGGCGATGAACGCGAGCAGCGTGCCGCCGAGGACGCCGAAGCCGAGGAACAGCCGGAGGCGGTTGATCGTCCGGGTGAGTGTGGCCTTGGGCTTGCCGTACTGCACGAAGCCGACCACGTCGGAGAAGCGCCCGAGCTCGTTGAAGTCGTCGGCCGGGCTGCGGCTGGAGACGGACAGCGCGCGCGAGGCCACGCGGTAGTCGCCCTCGTCGCTGAGTCCCTGGCTGGTCGGCTCGGCCAGCGGCGAGGTGCCCGGAGGGAAGTGCACCTGACCGTTTGCCTCGATGACCCTCAGCTCCGCGTCACCGATCGCGGCGAGGGCCAGCTCTCGGTCGTCGATGAGGATCCCCCGGTCGGTGGGCTCCGGATCGAGCCGGGTGGCGATGTCGGCCACCTCGGCGCGCAGGTCATCGTCGAAGGCGTCGCGGATGCGCTCCTGCGCCACCGCCCCGATCACCACGGCGAAGATGCAGAGGATCCCGAACGTGAGCGCCGCCGTGACGACGGCCAGCTTCAGCTTGACCGGCAGGCGGGTCCTCACGGCTCTTCCCTCAACACGTAGCCGGCGCCGCGAATGGTGTGGAGCACGCGGTCCTCGCCGCCCTGCTCGAGCTTGCGGCGCAGGTTCGAGATGAAGACGTCCACGGTGTTGGTCTCGGCGAACGGGTGGTAGCCCCAGACCTCGTCCAGCAGCGCCTGGCGGGACACCACGATCCGTTCGTTGCGCATCAGGTACTCGAGCAGCTCGAACTCGCGCGCTGTCAGCTCCAGCTCGCGGTCGCCGCGGAAGGCCTCCCGGGTGTCCGGGTTGAGGCGAACGTCGCCCACCACCAGGTACGCGCTGCCGCGCGGCGGCCGGCGGCGGAGGAGGGCGCGCAGGCGTGCCAGCAGCTCCTCGCGCTCGAACGGCTTGACCAGGTAGTCGTCGGCGCCGGAGTCGAGCCCCTCCACGCGCGAGTCGAGCGCGTCGCGCGCGGTGAGGATTAGGATCGGCACGTCGCCCTCGGCGCGCAGCCGGCGCGAGACCTCCACGCCGTCCAGCTTCGGCAGGCCGAGGTCGAGCACCACGGCGTCGGGAGCGAAGTTCCCGGCCTCCTCGAGCGCCACCTCCCCGTCGGCCGCCACCCGCACGTCGTAGCCCTCCTTGTCGAGCGATCGGCGGAGCACGCCGGCGATGTCGGCGTCGTCCTCGACCACCAGCACACGCGGGCGTCCCGACATGTCCCCCATGGTAGGGAGGGTGCAGGCCTCTCCCGTCGAAATCTGCCGGGATGGCTACGCGCCGCCGCAAGCGCCGCCGTTCCCGGGGTCTCTGGCCCCCGCTCGAGCTGCCTCAGCTCGAGCAGCGCCACTGGGACCTGATCGGCCTGGCCCTGGTCGCCTTCGCGGCCTTCTTCGCGTGCGTGTTCTACCTCGGATGGGCCGGCGGCGAGGTGGGGGAGGCGATGGCCGACGGCATCCTGTTCCTGTTCGGCGGCATCGGCTACCTGGCGCCGGTGGCGCTGTTCGCGGCGGGCGCCCTGATCGTGGTCCGCCCGATGATCGAGGCGGTCCACCCGCTCAAGACCGGCTTCGCCTGCCTCGCGGCGGCGCTCATGCTCGGCCTGGCGGCCGGTTCGCTCGGGATGGGGCCGGGCGACACCCCGCGCGACGGCTTCCTCGACGCCGCCTATCTCCGCGAGCACGGAGGGCTGACCGGCGAGGCGCTGTTCTGGACCTCGAGCAAGCTCTTCTCCGAGGCCGGGTCGCACATCCTGTTCGTCTTCCTGCTGCTGGCGGGGGTCCTGCTCGTCACTGGCGCCTCGATTGCGGGCGTGATGACCGCCACCCGCGATGCGGCCACGAGCACCACCGAGCGCGTGCGCGGCGCGACGCGCTCCCTGTCGGCGGCGGCCACGGCCCCGCTGCCGCGCGGGCCGCTGCCGGGCGACCCCATCCCGGGCGTCCCTAGCGAGCCCGTCGAGCCGCCCGAGCCCGAGAACACGGAGCCCGTGGTGCGCGCCACGCACGTGGAGGCGCCTGCGCTCGACGCGGCCGAGCGCTATCCCGACCTGTACGAGGCGGAGCCGGAGCACGAGGAGCCCGCCGCCGAGCTCCACGAGGGCCCGCCGGAGCCGGAGGACGCCGAGGTGGTCGAGGAGGAGCCCGTCCAGGAGGAGCTCACCCCGATGGGCAACCGACGCTCGGCGGTCACCGAGGCCGACGACGTCGAGTACCGCATGCCGAGGCCCGCCTTCCTGAAGCGGTCGAACGGCGCGCAGAAGCTCGACACGAAGGGGATCGAGCGCGTGGGCACCCAGCTCACGGAGGCGCTCAGCCACTTCAACGTGGACGCCCGGGTGATCGGCACGGTCACCGGCCCGCACGTCACCCGCTACGAGCTGCGGCTGGCGCCCGGGATCAAGATGTCGAAGGTCGCCCAGCTGAAGGACGACCTCGCCTACGCGCTGGCGGCCGAGCAGGTGCGCATCCTCGCGCCCATCCCCGGCAAGCAGGCCGTCGGCGTGGAAGTCCCGAACCGGGTCCGCAAGATGGTGCACCTGGGCGACGTGTTCCAGGACGCGCCGAAGGGCTGGTCCCCGCTGTCGGTCTGGCTCGGCAAGGACATCGCCGGCAAGGCGATCGGCACCGACCTCGCCAAGCAGCCGCACATCCTCATCGCCGGTACCACGGGCTCCGGTAAGTCCGGCTGCGTGAACGCGATGCTCTCGAGTGTGCTGCTGCGCTCGGATCCGAACGAGGTGCGGATGGTGCTGGTGGACCCGAAGCGCGTGGAGCTCAACCACTACGAGGGCATCCCGCACCTGCTCACGCCGGTGGTCACCTCGCCGCGCCTGGCGGCGAACGTGCTCGGCAACCTGATCAAGGAGATGGAGGAGCGCTACGGCGTGATGAGCCGGGCGAAGACGCGCAGCCTGGTCGAGCTGAACCGGGTGCGGCTGCGCGAGGGCGAGCGCCCGCTGCCCTACATCCTCTGCGTCATCGACGAGCTGGCCGACCTGATGATGGTGGCGCCCGCCGACGTGGAGGACTCGATCATCCGGCTGGCCCAGAAGTCGCGCGCCGTCGGGATCCACCTGGTGCTCGCCACCCAGCGCCCGAGCGCCGACGTGATCACGGGCATGATCAAGGCGAACGTGCCGGCGCGGATCGCCTTCGCGGTCTCCTCGCAGACCGACTCGCGCGTGATCCTCGACCAGAACGGCGCGGAGTCGCTGCTGGGGCAGGGCGACATGCTGTTCCGGCCGGCCGGCGAGTCGCGCTCGGCGCGAATCCAGGGCGCCTTCATCACCGAGGAGGAGATCGAGCGGCTCACGGAGCACTGGCGCCGCCAGGGAGAGCCGGAGATGCAGGAGGAGCTGCTCGAGGCGGTCGAGCCCGAGGACGACGGCGAGGGGATCGAGGGCGACTTCGATCCCGACCAGGACGACCTGCTGCCGGACGCCGTGGCGACCGTGGTCCAGATGGGGACCGCGTCGACCTCGATGCTCCAGCGCCGCCTCAGGGTCGGCTACACCCGCGCTGGACGGCTGATCGACATGATGGAGCGGCGCGGCGTGATCTCGGGCTACGAGGGCTCGAAGGCGCGCCAGGTGCTGATCACGGAGGCCGACCTGCCGCGCGTGCTGGAGCAGCTGAGTGAACCGCCGGTTGCCGCGCCCTCCGAGGACTGCTAACGCGACTACTCTTCGCGCCCGATGCCGTCCATCGGGGACACGCTCCGCGAGGCGCGTATGCGGCAGCGCCTCGACATCGCGGACGTCGAGGCGAAGACCAAGATCCGTGCCAAGTACCTGCGCGCGCTCGAGAACGAGGAGTTCGGGATGCTGCCCGGCCCCACGTTCGTCAAGACCTTCCTGCGCAGCTATGCGGAGGTACTGGGGCTCGACCCGCACCTGCTGGTGGAGGACTACAGGAACCGGTATGAGCCACGCGATGAGGTCGAGGCCATGCAGCCGCTCGGGCCGCCGGGAATCGGCCGGGACAGGCGTCGGCGGCCAGGGCCGCCCGGCCCGTGGGTGCTCGGCGGCGTCGCCCTCGTCCTGGTGCTCGGCACGCTGCTGGTGATCGGGCTGGTGGGGGAGGACGACGACGGGGGCGGCGAGTCGGCGAGCCAGGAGACCACGACGCAGCCGGAGCCCCGCGAGCGCCCAGAGCGGCGCGAGGAGCCGGCGCCGCCGCAGCGTGTCGTGCTGCGGATCGCGCCGGAGGTCGAGACCTACGTTTGCATCGACACCGGGCCGGACACCGAGGTCCGCTTCGAGGGCAGCCTCTTCGAGCCGCAGACGTTCCGCGGCAGGCGGCTGCGGGTGAACCTCGGCAACACCTCCGTGTCGGTGACGAAGAACGGCGAGCAGGTGGATGTGGGGGATGGCCCGAACCCCGTCGGGTTCGCCTTCACGCCCACGGCGACGACACCCCTCCCGGTCGGCGAGCGCCCCTGCCTGTGAGCGCCCGCGCGGGCATCGTCGTGACCGGCACCGAGGTGCTGGCCGGCCGCGTGCGCGACCGGAACGGACCTTGGCTCTCCGACCGGCTGTTCGAGCTCGGCGTCGAGCTGGCCCACATCACGATCTGCGGCGACCGGCGCGAGGACATGCTGGCGCAGCTGGGGTTCATGGCTTCTCAGGGAGTGGACCTGGTCGTCACGAGCGGGGGCCTGGGCCCGACGGCGGACGACCTGACGATCGAGATCGTGGGCGAGTTCACGGGGCGGCCGCTGCTCCTGGACGAGGAGCTCGAGGAGCGGATCGCGGAGATCCTGAAGCCGCTGATGAAGCGCTTCCCGGACCTCGACTTCGAGGCCGTGCGGGCATCGAACCGCAAGCAGGCGCTGGTGCCCGAGGGCGCGCACGTGATCTACCCGGCCGGCACGGCGCCGGGGCTCGTGGTGCCCGGAGAGCCGACGATCGTCGTGATGCCCGGCCCGCCGCGGGAGCTGCACGCGATGTGGCCCGAGGCCGTTGCGACCGAGGCGTTCCAGGCCGCGGTGGACGGGCGCACGCGCTACGAGCAGCGGACGCTGCGGCTGTTCGGCATCCCCGAGTCGGAGATCGCGGAGACGCTGCGCGTGGCGGAGCGCTCGCTGGAGGGGTTCGATCGGCTCGAGATCACCACCTGCCTGCGCCGCGGGGAGGTGGAGATGGTGACCCGCTGGGAGCCGGAGGACGGTTCCGTCTGGGAGGCGCTCGAGGCGCTCGTGGCGGAGCGGCACGAGCGCTCGCTCTTCTCGCGGGACGGGTCGCGCGTGGACGACCAGGTGGCGGAGCTGCTGGCCGGGCGCAAGCTCGGCCTGGCGGAGTCCTGCACGGGCGGGCTGATGGCGGCCCGGATGACGGAGAGGCCGGGGTCGTCCGCCTACTTCGCCGGCGGCGTGGTGGCGTACGCGGACGCGGCGAAGGCCGCACTCCTCGGCGTCGATCCCGGGTTGATCGAGCGCCACGGTGCGGTGTCGCTCGAGGTGGCGGAGGCGATGGCGGACGGCGCGCTCGACCGCTTCGAGGCCGACGTGGCCCTGTCGATCACCGGCGTGGCGGGGCCGGGAGGTGGCACCGAGGCGAAGCCCGTGGGCTACGTGTGCTGGTGCGCGGCGCTGGCGGAGGGCCCACGTCTGGCCCGCGACACGCGGTTGCCCGGCGACCGCACCGAGATCCGCGACCGCTCGACCACGGTGGGCATGCACCTGCTGCGGCGGCTGCTCTCCGGCGACCGCGCGAGGGCATGAGCGCCTCCCGCGCCCGCCCGCCAGGCGGCGCGGCGACCTCGCGCCGCGCGCGCTCGACCGCGGCTCCAAGGGGCCCGCGCGCTCGCATGTTCGTGGCGCTCGACCTCCCGGGCGACGCCCGCGCGGCGCTGGCGGCCTGGCGCGACGAGGTCGTCGAGGGGCGGAGCGACCTCCGGCCGGTCCGCGCCGAGGCGCTCCACGTGACGCTGGTCTTCCTCGGCTGGCAGGACGAGAAGGCGGCCGACGCGATCGCGGGCGCCGCCTTCGAGGCGTGCTCCGGGTTCGCGCCGCCCCGGCTGCGGGCCGCCGGCGTCCGGCCGCTGCCGCCGCGGGACCCGCGGCTGTTCGCGCTCGACCTCCAGGACGAGGAGGGACGGGCGGTCGCCGTGCAGCAGGCGGCCTCGGACGCGCTCGAGGCGGGCCGCTGGTACCGGCCGGAGAAGCGGCCCTTCTGGCCCCACCTGACGCTCGCGCGCGTGAAGAGAGGGGAGCGGCGCGTTCCGCCGCTGCCTGACGCTCCGGCGCCTCCCGCGGAGCCGTTCCTCGCCCGCGAGCTGACCCTGTACCGCTCGACACTGCGGCCGCAGGGGGCGATCTACGACCCGCTCGCGAGGACCTCGCTGTGATCCATCGGGCCGCCGCCGAGGGCTTCGCCCGCTCCGCCGAGGCGTACGAGCGCGGGCGGCCCCGCTACCCGGCGGAGGCGGTGGGGCTGCTGCCGGCGGGGGCGGCGGTGCTGGATCTGGCGGCTGGTACGGGAGTGCTCACGCGCGCGCTCGTGGCCGCGGGGCTGGACGTGGTGGCTGTGGAGCCGGTGAAGGAGATGCGGGCGGCGATTCCCGAGTCGGTGCGAGCCCTGGAGGGCACTGCCGAGGCGATCCCGCTCGACGCCGCCTCGGTCGATGTCGTGACCGTGGGACAGGCCTTCCACTGGTTCGACGGCGACGCCGCGCTGGCGGAGATCCATCGGGTGCTGCGGCCGGGCGGGCTGCTCGCGCTGTTCTGGAACGTGCGGGTGCTGGAGCACCCCGTGCACGCGGCGATCGACGAGCTGATAGCACCCCATCGCGGGAGCACGCCCAGCTACCGCAGCGGAAGCTGGCGTGAGGCCCTCGAGCGCACGCCGCTGTTCGAGCCGCCGGAGGAGCACTCGTTCGACAACTCGCACGAGATCGACGCCGACGGGCTGGTGGCGCGGGTGGGCTCGACAAGCTTCGTGGCGGCGCTGGAGCCTTTGGAGCGCGACAGAGTGCTCGAGCGCGTACGGGCGCTGGCCGAGGGCGGGACCGTGACGCTCCCGTACGTGACCGAGGTGCAGCTCTGCCGGAGGCGCTGAGAGCGCGGGCAACGGCGCTCTTGGCCGCCCTGGCTCTGTCGGGCGCGGGGTGCGGCGGGGGCGAAGAGGACGCCGGCCCGTCCCTCCGGGAAGCGCGCCGCTGCCTCGAGGAATTGGGCATCCACGTGACGGTCGACCGGCTGCCGGGGGCACCGCGCTCGGAGCTCGTGGCCAACGACATCCTCCTCGGCCGCGTGATGCTGTACGTGCAGTACCACGGCGACGAGGACGGTGCGAGGCGCTACGAGCGGGGCCTGCGGCGAGAGGCGCGGCGCCACGACTGGGTCGCCGAGCGGGACGGCACGCTGACGCTCCTGTGGCGCGACGGCCACGGGAGCCACGCGGGGCGGCGGGCCAGGGACTGCGTCCTGTAGGACTCCCGTCATGGAACAGCGCGTCAGCCTCGTCACCCTCGGAGTGCGCGACCTCGGCCGCGCGCGGCGCTTCTACGAGGCGCTCGGCTGGAGCACGCGGGCCGAACCGGGCGACGACGTGGTGTTCTTCCAGGCCGGCGGGATGGTGGTCGCGCTCTGGGACCGGGCGCAGCTGGCCGAGGACAGCGGGGTGCAGGACCCGGGCGGCTGGGGCGGTGTGACGCTCGCCCACAACGTGCGCTCGCCGGGCGAGGTGGATGCGGTCGTCGAGGAGGCCCGCGCGGCGGGCGCCGACGTGGTCCGCGAGCCGGCCGAGACCTTCTGGGGCGGCTACTCGGCGGCGATCGTCGACCCCGAGGGCCACGCCTGGGAGATCGCCCACAACCCGCGCTGGACGATCAGGGAGGACGGCGCTGTGGAGCTCCCGGCGTGACCCGCGAGCAGGTGGAGGACTGGATCCGGCGCTACGAGCGGGCGTGGCGCACGCCCGGCACGGACATGCTGCGCGAGCTGTTCACGGACGCGGCCACGTACCTGCAGGCGCCCTACCGGGACCCGGTGGTCGGCCTGGAGGCGATCGGCGTCATGTGGGAGCGGGAGCGGGTCGGCCCCCACGAGGAGTTCGAGATGACGAGCGAGGTCTTTGCGCTCGAGGGCGACCGGGCCGTGGCGACGGTCGAGGTTCACTATCGCGATCCCCGCCGGCAAGAGGAGTTCCGCGACGTCTGGCTCATGCGCTTCGAGGCCGGGCGCTGCGCGCACTTCGAGGAGTGGCCATTCTGGCCCGGCAAGGGGTACACCGCGGCGACCTCCTGAGCCGGGCGGCTACTCGACCGGGGTGAGCTCGAGCACCGGGATCCGCCGGTGCGCCGCGCGCCTCCTGTACTGCGTCCAGCCGGGATAGATCTCGATGCCGCGGGCGTAGTGACGCTCGCGCTCGTCGCCCTCGAGCTCGCGCGCGACCATCTCGCGCGTCACTCCCTCGAAGCAGACCGTGGCCCGCGGATCGGCACACAGGTTGTGGTACCAGGCCGGGTTGCGGCGCTGGCCGTAGTTGGAGGCGATCACCACGAGACGGTCGCCGTCGGGGAGGGCGACCAGCGGGAGGGTGCAGCGGCGGCCGGACTTCCTGCCCGTCGTCGTGAGCATCACGATCGGAAGCCCGGCGACCCACGAGGCGAACGTGGCCCGCCCGCGGGTGAGCTTGTACACCGCCCGGTCGATGTGATGCAGCGTGCGGGAGTAGAACAGCGAGAGCGGCTTCCAGGCGGCCGTCACGAGGACCAGGCGCCGGAACGGGTTGGCCTGCCGGTACTCGTACACGGTGCGATCCAACCCCACGGCGGGCTGTCTGTCAAAGCACCGAGCCGGTCGTCGTCCGAGTGGAAGTCGGCGGAATGGTGCGCGAGGGTTGTGCGATGCCTCGAGTCTCCCTCAATCGCCCGGACATGAAGTTCGACCCGGACGATCCCCCCGGCTTGCGGTGTGGCATGTGGCGCTTCGGTGAGTCGCTCGGCGCCGAGCGGGTGGGTACCACGCTCTACGAGATCCCGCCCGGCGAGGCGGTGTGTCCTTATCACTACGAGCTCCCCGCGGAGGAGTGGCTGCTCGTGCTGGACGGCAACCCAACCGTGCGCGAGCCCGACGGCGACCATCGCCTCGAGCCGATGGACGTCGCCTTCTTCGCGCCCGGCCCGCGCGGAGCGCATCAGGTCCGCAACGACAGCACCGAAACGGTCCGAGTGCTCATGTGGGGGGAGAACCTCTACCCCGCGGCGGCGATCTACCCCGACAGCAACGAGATCGGTATCTGGGCTCGCGCCGGGGAGGGCGCCAGGCTGTACCGCCTCGGGACCGAACTCGACTAGGGCTGCAACAGCCCTTTCCCGGGGCGAAGGTCTGTCCGACGGGGCTCCTACGTTTGTGGACTCAGTGAGCATTCGAGAGGACAGAGACCGCATGGACAAGGAGCAGCAGAAGGCCGTTCAGGCCCGTGAGTCGGCGCTGAAGAACGCGCTCGGGCAGATCGAGCGGCAGTTCGGCCAGGGGTCGATCATGAAGATGGGGGATGAGGCGGCTGCGGTGCGGGTCGCGGCGATCCCCACGGGCGCGCTCTCGCTCGACCTCGCCCTCGGCGTGGGCGGCCTTCCGCGCGGCCGCATAGTCGAGGTGTTCGGCCCGGAGTCGTCCGGCAAGACCACGCTGCTCTACCACGTGCTGGCGAACGCCCAGCGGATGGGCGGCATCTGTGCGTTCATCGACGCCGAGCACGCAATGGACCCCGCCTACGCGAAGCGGATCGGCGTGGACATCGACGAGCTGCTCGTCTCCCAGCCCGACCACGGCGAGCAGGCGCTCGAGATCGCCGACCTGCTGATCCGCTCAGGGGCAGTGGACATAGTGGCGATCGACTCGGTGGCCGCCCTCACCCCGAAGGCCGAGCTCGAAGGGGCGATGGGCGACCAGACCGTGGGCGTCCAGGCGCGCATGATGAGCCAGGCGATGCGGAAGCTGGCCGGCAACCTGAACCGGGCCAACACCCTCTGCGTCTTCACGAACCAGATCCGCGAGAAGGTCGGGGTGATGTTCGGCTGCTTCCACTACGACGCTCGCGTCGTGCTCGCGGACGGCAGCACCGAGAAGATCGGCAAGATCGTCAATCAGCGCATGCCGGTCGAGGTCATGTCGATGGATCCAGAGACCGGCGAGATTTCGCCGCACCCGGTGGTCGAGTGGTACGACAACGGCGAGACCGACGAATGGCTCCAGTTCGAGGTCGAGGCCGGCGGCGGCTCGGGCAAGCGCAAGTTCGCCTGCACGCCGAACCACGTGATCTTCACCCCGGAGGGTGAGCGTCAGGCGTGGGAGATCGAGGAGGGCGACGAGGTTCTGGTGGGCGTCAAGCAGTACGCGCTCAGCGACGACCAGATGAAGCTGATTCTCGGCAGCCTGCTGGGTGACGGTTCGCTCCGCTACGCGTCCAATCACAACGCCGCCTTCCGCGTCGGCCACGGCGAACGTCAGCGGGAGTACTGCGAGTGGAAGCAGGCGGTGCTGTCGCCGTTCGCGAACAAGATCGGCCGCACGGGCAACGGAATCGGCTTCGACACGATCCCGATGCGCCAGCTGGCCACTCTCCGCGACGCCGTCTATGCCGCTGACGGCCGCAAGACCGTCACGGGAGAGCTGCTCTCACAGCTCGACGAGCGCGCCTTGGCCGCGTGGTATTGCGACGACGGCACCTACGGCGGGCATTACAAGCGCTGGGGTCACGGCAAGGCGACGATTTGCGTCGCCGGGCTGTCGCAGGCCGATCGCGAACTCGTCGCCGCTCGGTGCGAGGAGCTCGGCATGGGGCGGCCCACCCTGAGCGGGAACAACCTCCTGTTCAGCGGCGAGCGCACCCGCCTGTTCCAGGAGCGCATCGCACCGTACGTGCATCCCTCGATGCAGTACAAGCTCCACCCCGACCTGCGCGGGCGTTTCGCCTGGGACACCCCGGCAGCTGGCGACTATCGGACCGACCTAGAGAGCCGCAGAACGCTCCGGCCGGTCGGGATGCGGGTCCTCCGCAAGTACAGGAAGCCTGCGCCGCCTCCGCAGCACGAGCGGCCGTCCAAGCGGCGCCGCTACGACCTGCAAATCGAGGGCAACCACACCTACCTCGTCGATCACGTGGTGGTGCACAACTCGCCGGAAACGCAGCCCGGCGGCCGGGCGCTCAAGTTCTACGCCTCCCAGCGGCTCGACATCCGCCGCATCGAGACCCTCAAGGAGGGCACCGAGGCGGTCGGGAACAGGGTGCGGGTCAAGGTCGTCAAGAACAAGGTGGCCGCGCCGTTCCGGCAGGCCGAGTTCGACATCGAGTACGGCGCCGGCATCTCGAGCCAGGGCTGCATCCTCGACCTGGGGATCGAGCACGGGATCGTCCAGAAGTCCGGCTCGTTCTTCTCCTACGGCGACGAGCGGCTCGGCCAGGGCCGCAACAACGTGAAGGGCTACCTGCGCGAGCACCCCGAGATCGCAAGCGAGATCGAGCGCAAGATCTACGAGACGCTGGGGGTAGAGCCCGCGACGGCGCCACTGGCGGCGGTGCCACCCGCGGAGGCGCCCCCCGAGGAGGAGGCCGAGGCGGCGACACCGGAGGAGCGGGCCGCCTGACGCTATGACGTCCGCTCACGAGCGCCAAGCCCGGCAAGGAAACAGGGAGCGATGCGTGCTCTGCACGTGAGCGACCGATGACGCCGCCGGGCGCAGGCGATCGGGAGCGGGAGCGGGCCATTCAGTTGGGATATGGGGCCGTCGGCTACCGCGACCGCACCGTGGCCGAGCTGCGCACCTTCCTCGAGCGAAAACGGGTCGAGCCCGACGCCATCGCCGAAGCGGTTGAGGAGCTGACCGCCGCCGGCTTGCTGGACGACGCCCGCTACGCCCGCCAGTTCGCCGAGGACAAGCGCGAGCTCGAGCGCTGGGGCTCGGAGCGGATCGCCCGCGACCTCCATCGCCGCGGCATCGCCCCGGACCTGATCGAACGGGCGGTGTCGGACCGCAGCCGGGAGGCCGAGCTCGCCACCGCGCTGCTGCTGCTCGAGCAGCGCGTCCCGCCGCCCGCGGACGACCGCGAGCGCGATCGCGCCTGGCGGCTCCTGGTTCGCCGCGGCTACGACTCCGAGGTCGCCTACGAGGCGATTCGGCGCTACGAGCGCGGCGAGACCCACGAGCGCCGCGCGGCCTGACGGCAGCAGCGGGCTAACTGAGACACCGGCCGCCCAGATCACCGCAAAGGTGTCTCAGTTCACCGGGCTGGAGGTGTCACTCCGGCGCGCTACCGCGACCATCCGATGCGCTCATGCGCGCAGACGCAACCTTCGCCGGGGTCATCTTCGACCACGTCGGCTTCGGCCGCTCCGTCCCCTCCGGGAGGCGGGCGGGCACCCACGAGGCCCGTCTGGCGATCTTCGCCGAGGCCACCGAGATACTCGCCGGCGAGTATCCGCGCCCGCTCAGGATCGACGATGTGGCGCGCAGGGTCGCCACCTCCCCGCGCCAGCTCCAGCGCGTCTTCGCGGAGGTCGGCGGAGTCGGCTTTCGCTCGTATCTGATGCGGCTTCGGATGTCCCACGCCGCCGACCTGCTGGCGACGACCGCCATCCCGATCAGCGAGGTCGCGCGGCGGGTGGGCTATCGCGACGCCAGCCAGTTCTCAAAGGCGTTCAAGCGCACCTACGGCGTCAACCCCTCTGAGTCGCGCGCGGTGAGGGTCGACCTGCCCGAGCGCACCCGCAAGATGCGTGGGTGACGTGCGCGTCCCCTGGCTGGTCGATATGGCCCTACGGGTTGTCACGGCCCCGGCCCGGGGATAACCTCTTTGTGAAGCGGCCTCCGGCCGCCCTGAGTACTGAAACCCCAGCAAATTGGCTTCTTTTTTGCGGATGACGGCACCTGAGCGAAGTGGAGGGAGTGCTCGGGAGGGTCCATAGAGCTGCACCTGCGCGCGCCTGCCCCGGCGCGCGTTCCGCTTGAGGGGGGCCGCACGGCGCGCGAGCGCCGGGAGGAGACACCCGAAATGGAGATCGTGTTGGCGGCGCTGGTTGCGGCAGCGGTCGCCGTGGCCGTGGCGCTGCTGCTGCAGCGCCCTCGCGCCGCGCCGACAGCGGCCGGACCGCTCGCCGCACCGGAGCGGCGCACTGCCGCCGGCGGCTCCGCGGCTGCGCCGGCGGTCGCGAGCGGCGACGAGATGGAGGACGAGCTGCGCGCCCGCCGCACCGAGCTCGCACGCCTGGAGGAGCGTCTCCGCTCGAAGGAGAGCTCGCTCGACCTGCACGGCCAGCGCCTCGACGAGCGGGAGCGCTCGCTCGACGACCGGCAGCGCAACCTCGAGCACGCCCGCGAGGAGCTGAAGGCCGCCAAGCGCAGCCAGGTGCGCGAGCTCGAGCGCGTGGCCGGCCTGAGCGCCGGGCAGGCGAAGCAGATCCTGATGCGCGAGCTCGAGGACGAGCTTCGCCACGACAGCGCGCGGCTGATCCGCCAGGTCGAGGAGGAGACCCGCCACGACGCCGACCGCCGCGCGCGCAGCATCCTCGCCGCAGTGATGCAGCGCGTGGCGTCGAGCCACGCGGTGGAGACGACGGTGTCGGTCGTCGAGCTCAAGTCGGACGAGCTGAAGGGCCGCATCATCGGCCGTGAGGGCCGCAACATCCGCGCCCTCGAGACCCTGACCGGGATCGACTTCATCATCGACGACACGCCCGGCGCGGTGCTGCTCTCGGGCTTCGACGGAGTCCGGCGTGAGATCGCGCGGCTCACCCTCGAGAAGCTCCTCCAGGACGGCCGCATCCACCCGGCGCGAATCGAGGAGGCGTTCCACCAGGCCAAGTCCGAGATCGACCAGCACGTGGTCGACGTGGGGGAGCAGGCGGTGTTCGAGGCCAATATCGGCTCGGTGCACCCCGAGCTCGTCAAGCTGCTCGGGAAGCTCCGCTTCCGCACGAGCTACGGCCAGAACGTGCTCCATCACTCGATCGAGTGCGCCCGGCTGGCCTCGATGCTGGCCTCCGAGCTGGGTGCCGACCCGCGCGTGGCCGCACGCGCCGCGCTGTTGCACGACATCGGCAAGGCCGTCTCGCACGAGACCGAGGGGCCGCATGCGCTCGTGGGCGGCGAGCTGGCGCGGCGCTACAAGGAGTCGGAGGCGGTGGCGCACGCCATGGAGGCCCACCACAACGAGGTCGAGCTGCAGACGGTCGAGGCGGTGATCGTGCAGATCGTCGACGCGCTGTCGGGCGCCCGGCCCGGAGCGCGCGGCGAGTCGCTCGAGCAGTACGTCAAGCGGCTCCACGAGCTGGAGGCGATCGCCACGCGGCACGAGGGGGTCGACAAGGTCTACGCCATGCACGCCGGCCGCGAGATCCGCGTGATCGTCCATCCCGACGAGATCGACGACGACGCGGCCGCTCTCCTGTCGCACCAGATCGCGCGCGAGGTCGAGAAGCAGCTCGAGTACCCCGGCCAGATCAAGGTCACGGTGATCCGCGAGAGCAGGGCCACGGACTACGCGCGATGAGGCGCTTCTTCGCCTGGCGCGGTCTGGACGAGTGGCGCGCGGAGGGGTGCACCATTGAGCGGGGCGACTATGGCCTGCGCGCCGTCGGCGTGCAGGTGGGCGCGGATTACCAGCTCGACTACGGACTCGAGACGGACCCCGACCTGTTCACGCGCCGGCTCGTCGCGACCGTGAAGGACGCGGAGGGCGAGCGCGGCGTGCTGCTCGAGCGCTCGGAGAAGGACGGCGCCTGGTCGGCGAACGCGGAGCCGCTGCCGCACGTGGAGGGCGCGCTCGACGTCGATCTCGCCCTCTCGCCGCTCACGAACTACATGCCCGCCGCCCGCCTGGCCGGGGAGCCGGTCGACCACGTGATGGCGTGGGTCGACGTGCCGAGCCTCGAGGTGGTGCGCTCGCCGCAGCGCTACGAGCCGATGGGGCCGCGGGGAGTGCGCTACGTGGCGCTCGACAGCGACTTCACGGCCGAGCTCGAGCTGGACTCCGAGGGGTTCGTCGTCCACTACCCGGGGCTGGCGGAGCGGGTCTGAGGGCTATCCTCGGCGGCGCATGAAGACGTACCACCTGACCACCTTCGGGTGCCAGATGAACGAGCACGACTCGGAGCGGATGAAAGGCATGCTCGAGTCGCTCGGATACAGCGAGGCGGGCGAGCGCGCCGGCGCCGACCTGATCCTCTTCAACACCTGCTCGATCCGCGAGAAGGCCGACAACAGACTGGTCGGGCATCTGGGGGAGGCGAAGCGGCTGAAGGCCGAGGATCCGTCGCGGGTGATCGGTATCGGCGGCTGCTGGTCGCAGTCGATGAAGGAGCGCGTCTTCGAGATGTTCCCCTTCGTGGACGTGGCATTCGGCCCGGGACAGGTGCACCGCCTGGCCGAGTTCCTCACCAGCGACAGCCTGAGCGCCCAGGGCTACTTCGAGTTCGAGGGCTTCACCGGCCATCTGCCGATGAAGCGCGAGCGGGAGTTCCAGGCCTGGGTGCAGATCTCGGTGGGCTGCAACTGCGTGTGCTCGTACTGCATCGTGCCCTCCACGCGGGGGAGGGAGGTGTCGCGCCCCTCGGTCGAGATCGTCGAGGAGGTGGAGCGGCTGGCCGCCGACGGCGTCAAGGAGGTCACGCTGCTCGGCCAGAACGTCTGCTCCTACGGCCGCGACCTGCCGCGCGGGGCGAAGACATCCTTCGCAGAGCTGCTCGCGATGGTCGACGCGGTCGACGGCGTCGAGCGCATCCGGTACACGAGCCCGCATCCGAAGGACATCCGCGAGGACGTCATCTCGGCGCACGCCGAGCTGCCGAGCGTCTGCGAGCACATCCACCTGCCGCTGCAGTCGGGCTCGTCGCGCGTGCTCAAGGCTATGCGCCGCACCTACAACCGCGAGCGCTACCTGGACCGGGTGGCGATGATCCGCGAGCTGGTGCCCGACTGCGCGCTCACGACGGACATCATCGTCGGCTTCCCGGGCGAGACCGACGCCGACTTCGAGGAGACGATGGAGGTCGTCGAGCGGGTGCGCTACGACTCGGCCTTCACGTTCATCTTCTCGCCTAGGCGCGGCACCCTGGCGGCGGAGCTCGAGGACGCGCTGCCGCACGAGGTCAAGCGTGAGCGGATGGAGCGCCTTGTGGCCGCCGTGCAGCGGCACGCGACCGAGCGGTCGCAGCGCTTCGTGGGCCGGTCGATGGAGGTGCTGGTGGAGGGCCCGTCGCGAACGGACCCGTCCAGGCTGCGCGGCCGGATCCGGCACAACAAGACGGTGAACTTCGAGGGCGCGGCGAGTCCCGGCGAGCTCACGTCGGTCGAGATCAGCTCCGCGACGAGCACCACGCTGGCCGGCGAGGAGTCGCTCGTCGCCCGGCTCGTCTAACCGACTGTCGGGTTAGTCGGGCCCAGGCCGACAAAGTCGACACTCGGCGCGGCGGGGGCCTCGCTCAGTCGCCGTTGCGGCGGGCGCTCGCGATGGCGTCGGCGAGGTCCTCGAAGCGCTTCGCCATCGAGTCGAGCTCCGCCTCGGTCGAGCTGAGGCGCTCGCGGAGCTCCCGCTCGCTTTGGGCGGCCACCTCGGCCTGGCGCTCGGACTCCTCGCGGAGCTCCGCCATGGCGGCGCGGGCCTGCTCGGCGCGGCGGTCGGCGTGCTGGAGCTCCTCGAGCCGCTCGTGGGCCTCGGCGAGCTCGGCGCGGAGGCGCGCCAGCTCCTCGCTGTCGGTAGCCGCTTCGCCCGCTTCGGCCAGCTCGGCCTCGAGAGCCTCGACGCGGGCGGTCGCCTCGCCGTGCTCGGCCTCCAGGCGGCCGGCGCCGGCGGTGGCCTCGTGGAGCTGTGACTGGAGCTCGTCGATCCGCTCCTGGAGCCCATCGCCGACCCGCTCGCGCAGCTCTGCCAGCTCCCGCTCCTTGGCGGCGCGCTCCTCGGCCAGCGCCTCCTCGAGACCGATGATCTTCTCGGCCTGCTCCTGCAGGGCGGCCTCGGTCTCGGCGCGCACCTCCGCCACCTTGCCCTTGCGCTTGGCGCGCTCGGCCTCCACCGCCTGCGTCAGCTCGGCGAGCTCGTCCACGTGCTGGGTGGTCGCTGCCTTCACCGCCTCCGCGAGCCGGCCCACCTCGTCGGCATGGGAGGTCTGCTCGTACTCGAGCCTGCGGCGCAGCTCCGCGGCCTCCTCACGACGGGCGTCGGCCTCCTCCTCCATCGCGGCGCGCAGCCGCGCGATGGCCGCGTCACGCTCGGAGCGCTCGCTCTCTAGAGCGGCGCGGAGCTGGGTGACGGTCTCGTCGTGCTTGGCGCGCTCGGAGTCGAGCGTGGCACGGAGCTCTGCGACCTCCCGCGCGCGCTCCGCCGCGGCGGCCTCGGCGGCCTCGCGAAGCCCGATCGACTCGCGGGCGCGCTCGACGTCGGCGGCCTCAGGCGTGCGCCCCTCGCCACCGGCCCCGGCGGTCTCACGCAGCTCCGCGATCTCCCTGGCGTGCTTCGCAGCGGCCGCCGTCGAGGCGTCCCTCAGCTCGGCGATCTGACGGGCGTGCTCAGCGGCCGTCTCGGTGGCGGCGTCCCTCAGCTCGGCGATCTGACGGGCGTGCTCAGCGGCTGCCTGGGTGGCCGCGTCCCTCATCTCCTCGATCTGGCGGGCGTGCTCGACGGCCGTCTCCGTGGCCGCCTGCTGGAGCTCCGCGATTCGCGCCGCGTTCTCCGCCGCGTTCCTCGTCGCCCTGTCGTGAAGCTCGGCGATCTGGGCGGCGTGCTCGGTGGAGACCTCGGTCGGCCGGTCGCGGAGCTCCGCGATCTGCCGGGCATGCTCGAGGGCGGCCGCGGCGGCGGCCTCCTGAAGCTCGGCGATCTGACGCGCGTACTCCGCCGCGGCGTCCGACGGCCGGTCGCGCAGCTCCGCGATCTGCCGGGCGTGCTCGACCGCAGCCTCCGTCGCCGCCTCCCGCAGCTCCGCGATCTGGCGGGCGTGCTCCAGAGCGGTCTCGGTCGCAGCCTCCCGCAATTCCGCGATCTGACGCGCGTACTCCGCGGCGGCGTCCGACGGCCTGTCTCGCAGCTCGGCGATCTGGCGGGCATGCTCCAGAGCAGTCTCGGTCGCCGCCTCCTGGAGCTCGGCGATCTGACGGGTGTACTCGGCCGCCGAGTCCGTCGGGCGGTCGCGCAGCTCGGCGATCTGGCGAGCGTGCTCCGCAGCGGCCGCCGTGGCCGCGTCCTGGAGCTCCGCGATCTGGCGTGCGTGCTTCGCCGCGGTCTCGACCGCCGCGTCGTGGAGCTCCGCGATCTCGCGCGCGCGGGCGGCGGCGGTGGCCTCCGCCGCGTCCCGCAGCTCGGCAGCCTCGCGGGCCCGCTCGGCGGCCGTCGCCTCGGCCTGCTCGCGGATCTCCGCGATCTGGCGTGCGTGCTCCGCAGCCGTCTCGGTGGCCGCGCTCCGGAGCTGCGCGATCTCCCGGCTGTACTCGGCGGCGGCAGCACCGGCCGCCTCGCGCGCCTCGGCGAGCTCCCGAGCGTGCTCGGCGGCGGCGGCCTGGGCGGCCTCACGCAGCTCGGCGTGCTCACGACCGTACTCGGCAGCGGCAGCCTGGGCCGCCTCGCGCAGCTCGGTGACCTCGCGGGCGTGCTCTGCGGCAACGGTCTGGGCGGCCTCACGCAGCTCAGCGACCTCGCGGGCGTGATCCGCGGCCGCGGCCCGAGCCTCCTCCAGCGCGGCCTGCAGCTCGGCGGCCTTCGCCACGCTGTCGCCGCCGTCGCCGCTGAGCGCCTGGCGCAGCTCGGTCAGCTCGCGGGCGTGCCGCTCGCGATCCAGCTCGAGCTCACGCGCCTGCTTCTCCCGCTCGGCCTCGAGCTCGCTCTCGAGCCGGGCCCGCTCCCGTTCGACGGCAACGCGGCTCTCGACCTCGGCCGCCAGGCGCTTCCTCTCGGCCTCGAGCTCCTGCGCGTGCCGGCCGCGCAGCTCCTCGACCTCGGCGGCTAGGCGCTCGCGCTCGCTCTCGAGCTCCTCCGTATGTCGGCCGCGCAGCTCCTCGATCTCGCCCGACAGGCGGTTTCGCTCCGCCTCGAGCTCCTCGGCCTGGCGGGTCCGGAGCTCCTCCAGCTCCGCCGCCAGGCGGGTGCGCTGTCCGTCGAGCTCCGCGGCGAGGCGGCCTCGCTCGGCTTCGAACTCGGCCGACAGGCGCTCGCGCTCGGCCTCGACCTCGCCGCCCTGGCGCTCGCGCTGTGCGTCCAGCTCGGCGGCGATGCGGCCGCGCTCGGCCTCCAGCTCCTGGGCGTGCCGCGCCCGAAGGTCGTCCAGCTCGGCCTGGTGGCGCTCGCGCTCGGCGGCGAAGTCGGCCGCGAGCCGCTCCCGCTCGGCGTCCAGCTCCTGCGCGTGGCGGGCGCGGGCGGCCTCGAGCTCGGCCCCGATCCGCTGACGGGCGGCGCTCAGCTCCGCCTCGGCCTCCGCGAGCCGCGCGCCGGCGGCCGGGTCGGCGGCCACCACCGGGACGGGCGCGGGGACGGGCGTCGGCGCCGGCTGAGCAGCCGCCGGTGCGGGGCTTGGCGCCGCGTCCTCCTCATCGGGCGGCCTGATCACGGCACCGAGCGTCTGGGCGGCGGGGCGGGTCGGCTCCTCCATGAAGTCGAGCGAGTCGATCAGCTCCATCACCTGCGAGCGGGCGGCCACCGCCGGCCGCACGGCAAGCTTCGTCATCACGGCGATGTCGCTCAGCCCGAGCGAGTCGGACGGATCGGCCACCGCCACCATCAGCGAGCCGTCCGCGCTGAAGCCGACCGGCGCGGCGCTGTAGCGCCTGGCCGGCGCCTCCTGGAGGAGACCCGCCGCGGAGCGGTCGACCGGGTAGACGGCGAGGTCGATGTGGTCGAGCCCGTAGCGCTCGGCGAGCGCACGGGCGAGCTGGTCCTCGCTGATGATCCCCTGATCGATCAGGACACGCTCGACGGTGAGGCCGGGCCGCCTCGCCGTCTCCACGGCGCCCGCCACGGTCTCCTCGTCGACGAAGCCGAGCTCGACGACCAGGTCGGAGAGGAATCGCCGTCCGGCGCCCGTCAGGGAGGGGGGAGTGAGGCCCTTACCCGCCTCCGGGGCCGGCGCCCCGCCGTTCGCGGGCGGGGAGTCGCCGCCTGCGGCGGTGCCGTCGCCCTCCGGGGCGTCGTCGGGCGCCCGGCCCTCGTCGACCTCGGTGTCCGGCACGCTCCGCGCCGACTCGGCGCTCATGCCGCCTCCGGGGCGGAGGCCGGCCGAGCCTCGGCCTCGCGAGCCGCCTGCTCGGCGACCGACAGCGCCTCCTCGCCGGACTCCGAGCCCGCCAGCGCCTGGAACCCGTACGCCAGCTCGATAGGGGCGGGCCGTCCCGCGGTCACCCCCGCCAGGGCGCGCTCGCAGCGCGCCACGAAGGCCTGGGCGCCCGCCTCTGCCGCGCAGCCGACGAGCACCACAGCCAGGAGGTCGTCGTCGACCCGGCCCAGGTGGTCCGTGCGTCGCACCCCGCCGGCAAGCACCTCCGAGACGTCCTTCAGCAGGAGGTCGGCGGCCGCCTCCCCGGCGCGCTCCCTCAGCGCGCCGCGGCCGGCGATCCGGCAGACGACGAGGTACGACATCACGGTCCCGCGCTTCCCGAGCTCCCACTCGCGCGCCACGGCCTCGAGCATCGTGCGGCGGTTCGCCAGACCCGTCACCGGGTCGGTGCGCTCGCGGTCACGGGCGAGCTCGCTGAGCCGGCGCAGCTCCGCCCTCGTGGAGATGCTCTCCCACTCGTACGAGAGGAGACGCGCCGCCACCGGAAGAAGTGCCAGATGACCGCCGGATCCCGTGGCGAGGAGCACGCCCACGGTGGAGCCGTCGGAGGCGTCCAGCGGGGCCGCGCTGCAATGCTCGAAGCCGAGCGACGCCAAGGCTGCGGGGTCCACGAGGCCGTTCTCCGCCGCGAGCGGCAGGATCACGCCCCGCACGGTGCCGTCGTCGCCGCGCGCGTCGATCATGCGGCAGGTGCCCTCCTCCCAGTCGAGCTGGGCGAGCGCGACCCGCTCGCCGGGCGCTGCGGCGTGCACGAGGTCGAGAACGGAGGTGGCGGCCTCGGCGAAGCTCTGAAAGCGCCGGGCGGCCGTCCGGGCGAGGGCGTCCAGGATCGAAGTGTTCACTCTCCATCTCATATCGGCCGTTTTCGGCCGAACGAGAGCCCTTGGGAGCCGCTTACTGCAGGATTCGCTTCAGATCGGCGAGCGCCGCCCGGGCCGCGTAGACCCCGCCCGGGCCCCACCAAAGCGCCACGTCGACCTCGTCCTGCTCGAAGGCGCCGTCCACCTGGAGCTGCGCGCGACGGCCCTGAGACACCAGCAGCACGTCCGCGGCGCCGGCGGTCCGAACCTGCCGGACCCCCGCGTCGGCGAGGATCGTGCCCGCGAAGGAGTCGCGCTGCGCGAAGCGGAGCTCGTTGCCCTGAACCCGCACAACGGCCACCTTCGGCCGCCCCTCGGTCGCCCGCCGTACCGCCGCCACGCGGCGGTCGTAGTCGGTCAGGAGCGCCTCCGCGTCGTTGGTCCGCCCGAGCGCCTCGCCCACCAGGCGCAGGTTCAGCTTCCACTGGCCGCTGCCGGGCTCCGTGATGACGGTGGGGGCGACGAGGCTGAGCTCGTCGTACGGGGCCCTGCCCTTGCGGCCCACGATCAGATCCGGCTCGGCGGCCTCGAGGGCGGGCAGGTCCTCAGCCGTCACCGGGTGCATCGGCTCGATCCCCCGAGCCGGCCCGCGCAGGTAGTCCGGCGGCTCGAGGCCCGGGATCGCGGCGCGCACCGGGCGCACATCCAGGGCCAGGCTGTCGTCGAGCGCGTCGAGCGAGAGCGTGGCCACGCGCTCCGCCTGGCCCGGCACCTTGGACTCGCCGAGGACGTGCTGGACCTTCAGCGGCCGCGCGGTCTCCTTGCTCTCGTCGAAGCCAGACTCCTGGCAGCCGAGCGCGAACGCGGCGGGAGCCGCGAGCAGCAGAACGATGAGGACCCGCACGCCAGGTATTAGTAGCGATCTGGTGAATGTGATCGCCCTGTTCGGGCCCACGGGGGTAGGCAAGACGGCCGTCGCCATCGCGCTCGCCGAGCGCCTGCGCGAGCGCGGCGAGGACCCCGTGGCGATCTCGGCCGACGCCATCCAGGTCTACCGCGGCCTGGAGGTCCTGTCCGGGGCCGCCACCGAGAGCGAGCGGGAGCGGCTCGAGCACCGCCTGCTGTCGTTCGTCGATCCGCGGGAGACGTTCTCCGCCGGCGAGTTCGCCGCCCGCGCACACGGCGAGATCGACACCGCGCTCGCCTCCGGGCGGCGCCCGATCGTGGTCGGCGGCACGGGCCTCTACCTGCAGGCCGCGCTCACCGACCTGGAGCTGAGGCCGCCGCCGGACCCGGAGGTCCGGGAGCGGATCCGGGCCGAGCTCGCCGCCCGCGGCCCCGAGGCCCTCCACGCGGAGCTCGCCCGCCGGGCCCCGGAGGCCGCCGATGCCATCGACCCGCGCGACCGCACCCGCGTCGGCCGGGCGCTCGAACTGCTCGAGATGGGGGAGGAGCCGGCGCCGGCCGGGGACGAGTCGCGTCTCTGGACCGCGCGGCTGCGCCATCCCACCCTCCTGCTGGGCCTCACCATGGACCGCGAGCGGCTCTACGAGCTGATCGACACGCGCGTGGAACGGATGGTCGCCGCCGGCGCCACCGCCGAGGTGGAGCGCGCGAACGACCAGGGCGCCTCGCACACCGCCCGCGCGGCGCTCGGCTTCGAGGAGCTGCTGCGCGGCGACGTGGAGGCCATGAAGCGCCGCACCCGCAACTACGCCAAGCGGCAGCTCACCTGGATGCGGCGCCTCCCCGGGGTGCACGAGATCGACCTCACGGACCGCGAAACCGCTGGCGCGGCGTCGGCAATCGTCCATATACTGGCCGCGCAGCCAGGGGAGGCGCGGCCCGAGAGAGGAGAGCCGTGATCCGTTTCGCCGTGCCCCCGATGGTCCTCGCCATGGCGCTTGCGCTCGCAACCGCCGCATCCGCCGCGCCGCTCGACTTCGGCCGGCAGACCTACAGCGTGATGCCGCCCGGCCAGTCGGGCGCCATCCCGGCCGAGGAGAACAGCCTCGACCAGCTCCCGCTGTACGACGCCCTCACGCCGCTCGGCGGGGACATCAGGCCGCGGCACATCGACCGCTTCTTCAGGTCGGCGCGCTTCTTCGAGCCGAGGGGAGGCTCGGTGGATCGCCCGCGGCGCGGGGTCACGATCCGGCGAGACCGGCAGTGGGGCGTGCCGCACATCCGCGGCCGCACGCGCGCCGACGTCTTCTTCGCCATCGGCTGGGTCACCGCGGAGGACCGCGGAGTGTTCATGGAGACGATCCGCTACCCGGCGCGCTTCGCGATCCTCGACGCCCCGGGCCGCAACGCACTGAGCCTCGCCACGTCGCTGCGCCAGTTCGAGCCGAGCGCGCAGACGGAGCGCTTCATCGCACGTCAGCGGCGGCTCGTTGTGAGGCAGGGGAAGCGCGGGCGGCGCGTGCTGAAGGACGTGCGCGCCTACGTGGCGGGCATAAACGCCTACAACCGGCAGGCGGGCAACGACGTCGAGCCGTGGACCTACGTCGACGTGACCGCGGTGACCGGCCTGCTCGGCCAGACCTTCGGGGCGGGCGGCGGCGAAGAGGTGCGCAGCTCGCTGCTCCTCGCCGAGCTGCGCCAGCGCCTCGGCGGCGCGGCGGGCACGGCCGTCTGGCGCGACCTGCGTTCGGCGAACGACCCCGAAACCTCTGTGACCACGAAGCGGCGCTTTCCCTACGCGACGGAGCGGCGCGGCAGCGCGCCGGGCTCGCTGGTCGTCGACCCGGGCTCGATGAGCGCCTCCGCGGTGCGCGCCGCGCGCGTGGCTCAGCAGGCCCGGGGCCGTGCCTCGAACGCGGTCCTCGTGGGCCGCAGGCGCTCCGCGACCGGTCATCCGCTGGCCGTGATGGGACCGCAGCTCGGGTACTTCTATCCCCAGCTCTTCCTCGAGGTGGACGCCCACGGCGGCGGCATCCACGTCCGCGGCGGAACGCTGCCCGGGATTCCATACGTGTTGGTCGGACGCACCCGCGACTACGCCTGGAGCGCCACGTCGGCCAGCAACGACAACACGGACCAGTTCCTCGAGCGGCTCTGCAACCCGGACGGGAGCCCTGCCACACGCGAGTCGACGCACTACCGCTACAAGGGCCGCTGCCGCCCGATGCGCACGTTCAACGCGGGGGTGCTGCAGGCCGGCGGCGGCGAGCCCGAAGAGCGAATCGTCTTCCGCGAGACCGTGCACGGTCCGGTGAGCGGGACGGTGACCGTGGGCGGGAGGCCGTACGCCATCGCGACGCTGCGGTCAAGCCGCGGGCGGGAGACGCTCGGCGGGCTCTTCGCGTCCGCCATGAACGAGGGCGCGCTCCGCTCCGCCCGCGACCTGCGTCGCATCGCGAGGCCCGTGGCCTTCACGTTCAACCTGTTCTACGTCGACCACGAGGACATCGGCTTCTTCTCGACCGGTCTGTTGCCAAAGCGGGCACCCGGCACGGACCCGAGCCTTCCGACCCTCGGGACCGGCCGCTACGACTGGCGCGGCTTCATCCCCCCGCGCCGGCACCCCCAGGACATCAACCCGCCGAACGGGCTGATCCTGAACTGGAACAACAAGCCCGCCGCCGGCTTCGGCGCCGCCGACAGCAACTGGACCTACCAGTCGGTCCACCGCAACGACCTGTTCAAGGGCTTCAAACGGCGCAACCGGCTCCATGAGGTGCTCGGCCTCGTGAACCGGGCCGCCACGCAGGACCTGCGCGCGGTCGAGGTGTGGCCGGTGATCGCTGCGGTGCTGCGCGGCGGTCCCGCGCCGGACGAGCGCAGCGCACGCGCCGTGGAGCTCGTGAACGCGTGGGTTGCCAGGGGCTCGAGCCGGCTCGACCGGGATCTCGACGGCCGCGTCGACGACCCGGGCGCGGCGGTGCTCGACCAGGCCTGGGACCCGCTGTCCGAGGCCGTGCTGCGGCCCGTGCTGGGCGATCTCGCCGCGCAGGGCGGCCTGCTGGGCCAGCTCCAGGGCCGCGACAACTCGCCACGGCGCGGCAACGGGGGCGCCTACGGCGGCGGCTGGTACGGCTACGTGGAGAAGGACCTGCGCTCGCTCCTCGGGCGGCGGGTGAGGGGCGCGTACAGCCGGCGCTACTGCGGCGGCGGCAACCTCGACGCCTGCCGCCAGTCGCTATGGGCGGTGATCCAGCAGAGCGCCGACGCCCTGGCGGCGGCGCAGGGCACCGACCCCGCAGCCTGGCGCTCCGACGCGACCCAGGAGCGGATCGAGTTCGTGCCCGGGCTGCTCGGCCAGGAGAACACGATGCGCTGGACGAACCGGCCGACCCTCCACCTGCTGATGGAGTTCGACGGGCATAGATAGCCTCACGCGCCGTGCGTTTCGAGAAGTGGCAGGCGCTCGGCAACGACTACGTCATCGTCGAGGAGCGGCAGCTCCCGTTCCGGCTGACCCCTGAGCGCATCCGGCGCGTGTGCGCGCGGCACACCGGCGTGGGCTCGGACGGAATCCTGCTGCTGCGCGAGACCGGCGAGCGCGGCTTCGTGGCCGAGATCGCCATCTACAACCCGGACGGCTCGGAGGCCGAGCTGTCCGGCAACGGCGTGCGGCAGGCCGTCATGTACCTGCGCCGAAGCGGCTGGGTCGGCCAGGACAGCTTCTCCGTCCGCACCGCGGCCGGGGAGATCAGGCCGCGCATCCACGGCGATCTCTGCACGCTGGACATGGGCCGGGCGCGCCTGCGCTCCGAGTCCGACTTCCCCAGCGGGGGAGACGACGGCACCGGCGCGCTGACCGCCGCCGGCCGCGAGTTCCGCTTCCAGTTCGTGCAGGTGGGGAACCCGCAGTGCGCGATCGAGGTGCCCGAGGGACTCGAGGAGCTGGAACTCGGGCTGTACGGGCCGGACATCGAGCGCCACGAGCTGTTCCCGAACCGCACAAACGTCTCGTTCTGGGCCCGGACGGGCGACGGCGAGATCCGGGCCCGCATCTTCGAGCGCGGCGTGGGGGAGACGATGGCCTCGGGCACCGGGGCCACCGGCGCCGCCGTTGCGGCGGTGCTGCGCGGCCTCGACAGCCCCGTCACGGTGGCGCTCGACGGCGGGAGCCTCGAGGTCGAGGTGGGGGAGGACATGCACGTGAGCCTCACCGGGTGGGCCCGCCCGGTCTTCCGGGGCGAGCTGAGCCAAGAGCTGATCGAGGAGCTGAATGAAGCCAAATAACCGAACCGAGCGCACCCGGCCGAGCCGGGTGCTTCCGGCCTCCCGTTTGGACCGCCTGCCTCCGTACCTGTTCGCCGAGCTCGAGCGCAAGGTTGCCGAGAAGAAGGCCGCCGGGGTGGATGTGATCTCGCTCGGGATCGGCGATCCCGACACCCCGACGCCCGCGCCGGTGGTCGAGGCGCTCGCCGCGGCGGCGGGCGATCCGGGCACGCACCAGTACCCGTCGAACCGGGGGCGACCAGAGCTGCGCGAGGCGTTCGCGCGCTTCTACGAGCGTCGCTTCGGCGTGGAGCTCGACCCGGACGGCGAGATCGTCCCCGCGCTCGGGGCGAAGGAATGCGTCTTCAACATCAACCTTGCGTTCCTCGACCCGGACTCGATCGCGCTCGCGGCCGACCCCGGCTACCCCGTCTACACGGGCGGTCCGCTGCTGGCGGGCGCCGAGGCGGTGCTGATGCCGCTCGAGCCCGAGCGCGGCTTCGCGCCCGACCTCGACGCGATCGGCGGCGACGTCGCGCGGCGGGCGCGCCTCCTCTACCTGAACTACCCGAACAACCCCACCGGCGCGGTGGTGCCCGACGGGCTGTTCGAGCGCGCCGTCGAGTTCGCCCGCGAGCACGACGTGCTGATCGTGCACGACGCCTCCTACACGGAGACGACCTACGACGGCTACGTGGCGCCGTCGTTCCTCTCGACCCCCGGGGCCAAGGACGTCGGCGTGGAGGTGTTCTCGCTGTCGAAGGGCTGGAACATGACCGGCTGGCGCACGGCGGCGATCGCCGGCAACGCGGAGGCCGTGGAGGCATACTGGCGGCTCAAGACGAACATCGACTCGGGCATCTTCGAGGCCGTGCAGCTCGCTGCGGCCGCGGCGCTCGACGCCGGCCCCCCGCCGGAGATGCCCGAGATCTACGCGCGCCGGCGCGACCTCGTCTGCGACGCCCTCCAGGAGATCGGCGTGGAGGTGACCCCGCCGAAGGGCACGATCTACGTCTGGGCGCCCGTGCCCGAGGGCCACACGTCGGCCTCGTACTGCGAGATGGTGCTGGAGGAGTCGGCCGTGGTGATCTCGCCGGGTAGCGCCTACGGACCGAACGGCGAGGGCTTCTTCCGGATCTCGCTCACGATCGACGACGCGCGGCTCGGGGAGGCCGTCGAGCGGCTGCGCGACAGCCTGAGCTGATGCACTACTGCGGCGTCGTCCCAACCCAGCGCGCGCTCCAGCTGGCGATGCTGGAGGAGGTCCGCACCTCCGAGCCGCCGGTGCGCCTCAGCGCGATGTTCTACGAGCCCGGCTCGGCCACGCAGGTGGCCGCCGAGCTGCGCACGCTCGGCGACGTCGTGGTGGGGGTGGGGGCGCCCCTGGCCGGAGCGCGCGAGGGCCGCCCAGGGCGCGACTGCGACGCCCTGCTGGCGCGTCGCGGAGTGACGCCTCACCCGCCCGACGAGCAGGCCCGTGAGCT